>ULMQ01007197.1_pt1 | contig 16742 bp, 9 predicted proteins | sample 1951701 | NCBI WGS metagenome assembly ULMQ01 (sample SAMEA4835555, study PRJEB28245) | human gut metagenome | biome: gut microbiome; material: fecal sample | place: Denmark | collected 2008
ATGATCCCAGTGTCCGGATGTTTTGTACAGGTTGACAGTACCAACACAAGGTGTCATAACATGAAGATATCCAAGTTTTCTCTCTTTTGCTTTGATATAATTTTCAAGTTCCTGCCATACTGTGTATCCTTTTGGAAGGAACATTGGAAGTCCACGTCCAACAAGGTCATCCGACATGAAAAGATTCATCTCTTTACCGATTTTTCTGTGGTCACGGTCTTTTGCTTCCTCAAGAAGTTTTAAGTGCTCCTCTAACTCTTCCGGTGTCGGGAAACATACACCGTAAATACGCTGCATTACGTGATTGTTTGCATCACCTTTCCAATATACACCAGAGTATTTTACAAGTTTAAAGTTCTTGCATAACTTTGTATTGTCTACGTGAGGTCCACGGCAGAGGTCTGTAAAATCTCCCTGATCGTAAACAGAGATATTTCCATCTTCCAGACCTTCAATTAAGTCCAGTTTGTATGGATCATCTTTGAACATTTCCATTGCTTCTGCTTTGGAAATCTCACGTCTGTAAATCTTCTTGCCTTCCTTGCAGACTTTCTTCATCTCTTTTTCGATTGCTGCGATTGCTTCGTCATTGATGATATCATCGCCAAGGTCGATATCATAATAGAATCCTTCTTTTACAACTGGTCCTACCCAGAACTTTGCCTGTGGGTATAAGTGTTTTACTGCCTGTGCCATCACATGTGCGCAGGAATGGTTTAAAGTATTCAGTCTTTCGTCTGCTTTAAAATCTACCATTTTCTTCATTTCCTTTCGCTATATAAAAATAAGTTTCTGTAGGAAGTATCTCCGATTCTCTGTGCCACATTCCTCTATACTTTTGTATATTAGATAACATAAAAAATCCCTGATACTGCATTCCTACAATATCAGGGACGATATACTTATCGTGGTTCCACCCATCTTCATCTCTCCATCCTATCAGACATCAAACTTCTTACTGCCTGTCCATTCTGGAGAAATCTCATTCTTGATGATAACGGTATCACCGGACCGGATTGGGGTCACTCAGAGCTGGTCTTCACATAATTCTTAGCCGGAATGCTCACACCAAACGCCTTCCTCTCTGGGACTTTTTCTTATGCTACTCTTCTCTTCATCGTTTTGACTAGGGTCATTCTATACCCTTTTCTTCTATCTGTAAAGTACTTTTTACAGTTCAGATACGGCGGACTATCTTCCGCAGCAGTATTTGTATTTCTTACCGCTTCCGCATGGGCATGGATCGTTACGTCCGACTTTTTTGCCTACATGAACAGTGCCGGATTTCTTCTGCTCTAAGAATAAAGCTCTTCTCTTCTCATCATCAAAAATCTCTTTCCACTGTGGTAATTCATATAACCAGTCTGCTTTTGCGTCAACCATGTTTTTGTATAATTTTTCTTTGTCAAAAACAAGGTTAACTTTTGTATCTTCTTCCATGGTGTCGATTGGATTAGCCTCTACCAAGCTGTCGTTGATTCCGTCTAAGAATCCTGTCATCTCCATAACACTGAGGTTGTACTTCTCTGCAAGCTCTTTTACAGTTCCTTCTACTTTCTCATCAGGATTTGTTAAAAGCTGTTCGTATACGCCCTTCTCTAAAAGGAAGTATCTCTGCCAGAATCTCTGTAATTCACCTCTATCTGCTTTCTCATTATAGGCAACTTTCTGCCACTGTTCCAATAATGCCATGTTACATTCCTCGATTTCTAATTATAGTATATTTGCATCATGCATAGATGCATTTGTTATTATAGCAAATATTGATGGGTTTTTCAAAGGATTTTTTTGGCTGGATGAATGCATCGTGTACCTTATTAATTTTTTAATCGAATTTAAGTCAATTATTCAATGATCTTTCCTTCATTAAAAATATTTTGTATAATTGTTTTCCATTCCTCCCTAATATTTTTCCATTCTCCCCAATTTTTATTGATATAACAATATGCTTTGTATGGTTTATCTGATGTTGGTGCTGTATACCCCAACATATCTTCAACACAATTTTCCAATACAAACAAATGACTATCATTATCTAAGGCTTGTCTTATAGGTTCATTGAATACCACTGCCCCAGGAGTATTCTCATCCTTGTCATGCATTATATAAATGTCAATATACATTGCTTTCAAATATTTTATTAATGGAATAATGGCAGCTTTTCCTCTTGCTCTTAAAATATACCAATCTGACAAAATCTCATTTTTCAAACTTGCTGGTAATTTGCTAATAGTTTCTGACAACACCACTTGTTCAGTATCTCCTTCTATAATTAATACCTTTTTTACAAAAAAGCATTTTGCAATTGCATCTTCCACTCGTAGAAGCATCTTAATATAATTTTTATCATCTTCCTGCAATTTCAAAAACTCTTTTGTAATATTAAACGGAATACTTTCAACTGTTAATGCTATACTTTCTTCCAAACTACATGTGATAAGAGATAATCTGTTCAATGTTTGCTTTGGTTTCTTATTCAAATCAATCATATATGGTGAATGTGTAGTGCAAACAATCTGATTATTTCCAGACTCAGCCAAACTATAAATAGTGTCTCTCATTTTGCTTATTGCATTGGGATGTAAATATATTTCAGGTTCCTCAAAACCTATTATAAGCTGTCTCTCCTGCGTAATATCTTTTTTATTATCACGTAATGCTTTATATCTAAGCAAAGCAAACACAGTGGAGCGAATCAATCCCGTTCCTTGTAAATTGGATGGTGTAGAAACATTACTGTTCATTTGAATATCAAATGCAGGCTTTATCACTTTATCCGCATCACTTAAATTTGCCTCTGCACTTATACCAGTATGTGGAAAAACATCTGAGATAATGCCGTTGATTTCACCTATCATCTTAGATATTTCTGTACTTTCATCAGATGGATCTAATTCCTTCGCAAGTTTATTCAAATATTCCTGCGCCAACTTGTAATTTTCTGATTTTTCACGAACCTCATTAAACAATTCATTTAACGTTTTCTGTAATGTTCCAGATGTTCCGGAAATTTCCCCCTCACTATCTTGGGCTGGAATCAATAAATATTTAGGCAACTTGCTCAACACATTTTGAGGAATACCACCTGGGTTTTCAACCCAACATTCCTTGCTATCATCAATATCAAATATGTCTTCAATAGCATCAAATAATGCCTTTTCCTTTGCAGTTAATTTTTTATCATATTTTATCTTTTTTATATCATCGGTAAGTTCATCTTCCGAAAGTCCTTTATCCAAAAAATCCTGAATACACATGCAGTTTTTAAATTCACTTTTCATATATTTGGGATTTTCAAGAGTCTCTATCTTAACTTTTCCACCCTTAGGATATGTTTTCCTATATATAAATTTTAATCCTGTATCAAGTGAATCTTTTGTATCTGGTTCATAATGCAATAATCGCCCTTTGAATCCTCTCCATGAATTTGCTTCTCTAGGAATTTTTCGAAATTCAGCTGTAAAAACTATATTATCAACCGCTACTCTTCTTTCTCCACCATCTTCTAACGCATAGAACTCGTCTATTGGAATACTGGTATTTGTCCCCAACAAATAATCTAATGCATACAGAATGCTACTTTTTCCAACATTGTTTTCTCCAATCAAAAATGTTGAATCTGAAAATATAATTTTTGTCTTTAAATGTTTTCTAAAACCGTCTATAAGTAATGAATATAATTGCATATATCCTCTCTATTCTTTTTAGTGCATGTTCAACAAAAAGCCTTGATTTTATTGACATTGCTGAACCGTTAATAAGTTACATATATCTCCAAAATAGAGTTTTCTGGATATGAAGTGACTTCATGGAGTCCATTTCTGATGATTTTAGGTACAAGAAATAAAACGTCTTTGCTTCTTTTTATGAAGGCCTTCTTGTTTCCCAAATTCACCTACAGTAACTAACCTCTCATGTCTCCTTATGGATAAATACTATTTTTCCTAAAATACTTTATTTTTCATTCATTAGTTCAAACTACCTATATCATCAACTTTAATATAATTTAAAATTGCAGGTGCTGCTTCCCAACTATTGGAATACCTCATTTTCGAATCATATACACATTTTCCTATTCTTTTCTTTAATTCATCAATGCTCTCCACCCCAAATAAAATCTGCATTTTTTTACAATATCTGCGAGATTTCATTCTTTCCCATTCCAGCTGTTTATTCTGAACATATATATAACATGTTGGAAACCAATAAATACCATACCAACTTTTTTCATCTTCTACTAGTTCGTAAGCATTGCATACTTGGTATAAAAACAGATCTGCTTCCGCAATCGCTTCTGATGTATATATTGGAAGCTTCTCCCTCTGATTACATATTATATCTCCCATCAAAGTATATTTATTTTTCATATCTGATCTTTGTTTATAATGTTCTTCAATGGCACTACTATAATGTTGAAATGCAGTATAATTAGCCTGTTTAATTACTCCTCCAAATAAACTTGTTTCCAAAAAATATGTATAAGTCAATAATACATTGATAGCAGCATAATCTTTAATATGCCTCATATACACTATAATACAAATAAACAATTCCCACAAAAGTGTTTTATATATATCTAAGTCATTTTCACATACTGAATTTGCATTTTCATTAAATGTTCTTATACAACATAATTTGTTATACATGTATTCAAGATTTTCTGCTAACACTTCTGCATAATCATCTTCCATTTCTGCAACTGTCTCTACAAAATCTAAATATATATCTCGAATTGGCTTCATATTTAAGAAAGTATCATAAACCTCTTTGGGATTCATTTCACCTTTATAATAATCTTTTAATGCATCAATATATGCTTCCTGAAACCTTGATATACAATTTCTTCTTTTATTTAAGATATTACTTCCATGAATCTGACGAATTAAATCTTTTAACGGAAAAAAATTTGTCTTTTCCTCATCCAACCACTCTGGTTTTTTTCCTAATTTTGGTTTCACAAGCTGTGGTTTTTCATATATATTCCGAAGCAATTTTTCATATTGTTCTTCATATTTTGTTGCATCTGAAAGATCTATATATATCCTCGTTTTTATATAGGCTGGTAAGTACTCATTTCCCTCATCATCTCTTTCAGCAATGATTGGAATAAATTTTTCCTGTTTCATTTTTCCATATATTTCACCAGAAATAATTACAGTCTCATCACCAACTCCTCCTGTTCGATTATTTGCTTTTTGTGCATATACCCTATCACAAATTATAAGTACCTTTGTAATGTCAGGATCATTAACACATCTTTCCATAAATGCATACTTATCTTGCCCTTCTTTTAGTTCCCATTTATCAAGCACAACATCCACTCCATGAGAAATTAAGCGTTGGGCAAGCTCTAGTACAAGTCTATCACTGCTCCAAGAATATGAAATAAACACCTTTGGCATTTTATCATCCTGCAATCCTAATCCCCTCCATACCTTATTTTGACTCTTAACATTTTCTTTTCATTTTACCACCCGACATAAAACGACACAATGAACTTACGTGAAATCGAAAGTTATTTTTTACAAAAAAACACCCTAATAGAATGGATTCTAATCAGATTCTCATCTGATCAATCATTCTATTAGAGTGCTTCTACTTTAAAATTTCTGTTATGGTCTGAGTTCATTTCCAAAGCCGCCAAATTCAAACACTTTTTGTATCGGTGTCCTGATCTTCGATCCGGTCGTGAAGCTGCTCGAACTTGATACGGATATCCCTTAACATCTGATGATGGTGTATCCTGTTCCCGATCGTGATGCCGGTCAGGACAAGCCCTGTCATGGCAATGATGATCAGGACTGTCTCAACCTTTACTTTTAACGGCTTTTTCTCAGTCGTAGATGGATTCTGCTTCCCAGCTGATGATGTTTCCGTTTTCTGCGTTGATCTCAAATTCATACTTTACCTCCGCATAGTAGGCTTCCCCCTCATAGAGAGAGATGCCGTCGTCATAGTCCGGATGGATGTAGATGTTTGCGGCATCGATGCCAGGGATCCTGTCCATGACGGTCTGTTTTGCTGTCTCGATGGAAACACCGCCCGGTGCTGTCTGTGATGTGCCGGTTGCGTTCTTGGAACCTGTCGTACCATTCTGTGATGCACGGTATCCCTTGTCTATCACTTCGGAGTCTGCCGAAAGGATGCGTCCGTCGGATGCGTCCAGCTCATAATCATACTCCACTCCGGCTGCGGTGAATTCCACCTCATATCTGGCCCGTCCGTCGTCCCAGTCCTGCTTTACCGTGATGTACTGAATCTGTTCTTCTGTGACCCCTGCATTCCCGGCTGCGATGTTCTTCGCTTCCTGTTCCGTGATGCCGCCGTTTACCATTGTGGCAGAACCTGCGGTTGCGTGTTGTGACACGCCTGCCTGTGATGTTCCGCTGCTGTCGTTGTTTCCTGTCTGTGCTGTATGATTTGTTGTGTTGCTGCCGTTTTGTGCTGTTCCTGTTCCACTGCTGTTATCCTGTGCATTATGATCTGCTGTGTTGCCGTTGTTCTGTGCCGCCGTGTCTGATGCAGTCCCTGTGCTGCCGGAACCCTGTACAGTTCCACCAGCTGCTCCTGTAGTTCCCTGTATGCCCTTGGTATCCTGCACATTTTGGGATGTACTGCCGCATCCGGTCACAGCTGACAGAAGTGCCACTGCTATAAGTCCTGCGGCAAGCATTCTTTTTTTATTTCTCACGTTTGTCCTCCCATTTCTTTCTCACACCTTGAAGATCTCGGTGTCTGCCTTTAACGTTTCTGCCGCTGCACCTGCCTGTTCCGTGGTCTCTGCCACCTCGGAGCACCGCATGGTGATGTTCTGGATGCGCTCTGCCATGTCGGAGGTCCCGCTTGCGCCCTCGTTTGCTGCATTTGCAACTCCCTCGATCGCATTCATCATGCCGTCCATGGAAGCTAAGAGTTCCTCGGATGTCGCACTGAAATCCGATACAAGACCGTCCACAAACTCGGAATCCCGGTTGTATGCATCCGCAAGGCTCTCAAAGCTGTCATAGCTGGCTTTCACATCAGTTGCGACGAAGTCTAACAGACGCCTGCTGTCCTTTGTGAGCTGGTTCACCGCTTTTACCACGCTGTCCGTGACCTCCTGGATGGTTGTCGCCGTCTCACCGGATTCCGTCGCAAGCTTCCGGATCTCGTCCGCCACGACTGCAAATCCTTTTCCCATCTCCCCGGCACGTGCCGCCTCGATGGAAGCATTTAAGGATAAGAGATTCGTCTGGTTGGTGATCTCCATGATCGCCTGTGCCAGGACCTCGATCCGGGATACCACTTCCACATCCTGCAGTGCCTGGTCGAGGCTCACCTTGATCTCGCCGTGCATGCGCTGTGCATTGGCACGGTTCTCCGTGGTCTCTTTCTTCGCATTGATGGCACGGGTATGGATGTCATTGACACGCTCCGCACCTTCCTGTGCGCTCTCTGCGATGTTTTTGATCGCCCGGTTGATCTCCTCTGACATGGTGTTCATCTCCGTTGCGGATGCAGCGGATTCCTCCATGCTCGCTGCAAGCTGCTGTGTCGTTGCGGAAATGCCTTCCATCTCACCGTTAATCTCATCCACGTTTTTCCCGATGGAGGAGACATGGCCTCTCAGGGACTCTGCATTTTCCTTCACGCTCCCAAGGTGTCCCGCAAAGCTCTCCCGGATCTTGTGGAAAGCTGCCGCAAGGTTTCCGATGCTGTCTTTCCTGTCTAAATATTTCTGTTCCACATCCTGTGTGAAATCGCCCTGTGCGAGTGTGTCCGAATAGCTGCAGGCAAGATCAAGGCTCCTGATGTAATCAATGATGCCTGCAGCACCCACAACGATCGTGATGATAAGCCCGGCTGCCATAAAGGCTGCCATTTTTTTCACATCGGAAGCGATCATTGCCGCAAGCTGGCTCTGCGCCTGCGCCTGTCCTGCACCGTCCATGAGGCTTACTGCGTATGCTGCGAGCTGTTCCATGCAGTTTTTCGCATATAACACTGCCCCTGCACCGAGCAGTATCACAAAAAAGAATACGATCTTTGTTCCAAATTTTGTCTTTCCCATGATTTATCTCTCCTGTTCCTTATATGATATTTAGACAATTGCGAAACTCCTCATACCCTTCTTTCAATTTAGATTTTCATGAGTTTCGCAATTGTTTCATATGATTTCTGCAATCATCATCTTCTTGCCCAGGCTGTCCGAGGATGTCCGTGTCCTCCCACTGCCTTATGAACGAGACGCATTCCTGCGCCGGGAGCGGCCTGCTGATCAGGTAGCCCTGTAAAAAGTTGCAGCCGAGCTTTTCCAGCTGTGCTGCCTGTTCCCCTGTCTCGATCCCCTCTGCCGTCACCCAGATGTGGTTCCTCTGGGCGAACACGAGGAGCGTCTGCACGATCGGCATGCCCATCTTCCTGCTCCCGATGCCCCAGACCAGCTCCTTGTCCAGCTTGATGCTCTGGAACTCGAAATCCATCAGCCGCACGAAATTGGATTCGCCCTTGCCGAAATCATCCATGACCAGGTTGAACTTCTTATCCTGCAGCCTGTGTGCGGTCTCCAGGAGCTTTCCGTTATCCGCCGACTTCCCGAGTTCCGTCATCTCCAGCCAGATCTTCCCATGCTGGAGGCCGTACCGGTCCAGGCAGCTGCTGATCTCCTCCCAGACAGTCTCCACCATGCAGGTCTGCGGCGACAGGTTCACGTTGATCCTCGTGATGCCGTGTTCCGCAAACCTCGTGAACCACCGGCAGCACTCCCGGATCATCCACAGGTCGATTTCATGCACCCAGCCGCATTCCTCTGCCTCCTGCACAAGGCTCTCCGGGTCGAGGAAACCTCCCTTCCCGTCCCTTGCACGGAACAGCGCCTCAAGCCCGGTGATCCTGTGCTTTTCCACGTTGTAGATGGGCTGGAAATAAGCTTCCATCCCAAGACTGGAAATATCTTCCCAAGTATAAGCTCCTGTTATGCTCATGGTCTTTTACCTCTTGCCTGTTTTTTTGTTCCATCTCCCAGCCCCCGCTGCCCAGATGACCTTTCCTTTTATCTCTTCCCTTCCTGCCGCACCGAGCATCCTGCTGTCCATGGACACCGGGCGGTTGTCCCCGAGAAAGAAATAACTTCCTTCCGGCACGGTGTACGGATAATCCACGCTGTCTCCTGTTTCCGACAGGCCGAAGATGACATCCGTCTCCTGCACTTTTGCGCCGTTCCTTGTCAGGTGTCCCTCACGGTCCACCTCCATCACATCCCCCGGCAGCCCTGCGATGCGCTTGATCAGGTATTCCCCGGATGCATCCTTTAAGATGACGGCATCCCCATAGCCCACGCCGTCCGGGAGGATGCGCAGGAAGAACACGATGTCCCCGGGATGGCAGGCAGGGCGCATGGAATTCCCATCCACGCGCATGATCCCGCACACCCTGAACACCAGGATCCAGACCACGAACAGGATGACGGCCCGCTCTGAGCGCATCTTTCTTTTCCGTTTTTCCTCGCGGACCTTCAGGAGTGCCATGTCAAGGCTGTACTGTTCTCCCTCGTTCATGGCTGTTCCCGGAGACCGGCCTCTTCCGGTCCGTCTGCCTGTATCTGTCCCGGTCTCTGCGGCTTTCCATGCAGATCCCGGGTGTCTTCCTCCGGCGGACACCCTGCAAAGATGCAGTCCAGGCCGTTTTTCAAGGCTTCCAGACGGCTGCGGTACTGATGGTAGAGCGCCTGTTGCTTCTCCACTTTCTCCCTTGTCTTTGTCAGGATGACATCCATCTGCCGCCCTGCCTCTGCAAGGGTCTCCCCTGCCTTCCTCTCTGCCTCTGCAAGGGTCTCCCCTGCCTTTCTGTCCGCTTCTGCAAGGATCCTCTTTTCTGCTTCCCCGGCCTCTCTGAGCATGCGTTCCTTTTCGGTGCCGGCATGGTCGAGGATGGTCGCCGCAGTCTCCTTTGCACCGCCCAGGATCTCCTCCGCCTTTCCTTCTGCCTCCGCATAGAGCTTCTCCTGTGTGGGGATCTGTGCCCGCAGTCCTGCGTTCTCTGCCGCAAGCTGCATCTTTTCCAGATATAGTTCCCTCACTGCCTCCCCGTTCTTCTGTCCATAGTACTCCACCAGCTCCCTGATGTAGAGCACGACTTCCTCGCGGTCATACCCTAAGACGGCTGTCCTTAACTTTTCTATTTCCTTTACAAAATTCCTGTCTTTCATGATCTGTCACTTCCTTATAATCCCTTTTTCAGGCACAACAGGGGCAGCCTGCGCTGCCCCTGTCATGTCATCCTGCAAGTTCTCTTGAAAGTCTTGACTCAAACACTGCAAGAGCTGCCATGCAGCCGGCTGTAATGACTGCGCCGGCTATATAGATCGGAGTATCTGCCACACAGTGCCTGCCTGTCACAGCCAGTAAGATGCCCGCTGATATATAGGCTGCACACATCACCACCTGGGCTGCGATACATTTTTTCTGCGTCTTCCGCAGTGCTTTTCTTCTTTCAGGATCCATGGTCCTTATCCTCCTGTTCCTCGTATTTCTGCCATGAATGGGTCTGACAGGGAGCTTTCCTGTTCTGCCCGCTCATGTCAGATGTTTTGTAAGTATTTTGGAAAATTTACATATATCATTTTGGTTTGTTGTTTGTAAGTTTAGATGTCAGGCCTTTCTTTTTTATTGTCCGGGGATATGTGGATATCCCCGGGATTGTTTTTTCGTTCTGGTATCTTTTGGGGTTACTGTCTTACTCTCCGTCAAGTTCCTCGCGGATCTTCCGGATACGCAGGACTGTGTATCCTGCGATCACAAGGATCAGGATGACTGGATACCAGTGGAATCCGCAGTCTGCGAAGCTGATGTGTCCGTCTGCATCACTGCTGTCTGCCGGGATGCTGTCGTCTGTGTTTCCGCTTCCGTCTGCATCTGCTCCGGTCTCTGTGCTGTCTGCGACATCTGTAGTATCATCGGAACCTGTATCTGCATCGGTCTCTGTACCTTCTGTCACATCCTCACCATCCGTCTGGTCTGACTCGTTGTTGTTTCTGTTGTTCCTGTTGTGTTTGTTGTTTTTGTTTCCGCCGGACGCATTGTTTCCATCCGCTGCGGCGATATCTGTGGCATTGGTCTTGCCATCTGTGACACCGGTATTGGTTCCGTTCGCGTTTCCATTGCTACTGCTTCCATTATTGCTTCCGTTTCCGCTGTTATTGCCGCTTCCGTTTCCGCCATTACCGTTTCCACCACTGCCGGAGCCGCCGTTATTGTTTCCGTTATCTCCGCCATTGCTTCCACCATTGCCGTTATTGTTGCCACCGTTGCTGCCGCCATTTCCGCCGTTTCCTCCGGTTCCACTGTTGGATTCTCCACCGTTGCCTCCGGAGCCACCATTGCCGTTGTTGGAATCTCCGCCGTTTCCTCCGTTTCCTCCGGTGTTGTTACCACCGTTGCCTCCGGTTTCGCCTGAGCTTCCTCCATTACCGCCGGATCCGCCGTTGCCCTTGTCTGAGTCTCCGCCATTTCCGCCGCTGCCGCCACTGTTCGTGCCGCCGTTGTTATTGCTTTCTCCTGTGGAGCCGCTGCCGCCGTTGCCGCCGTTTCCACCGTTTCCGTTGTCGGATTTACCGCCGTCTCCGCCATTTCCACCGGATGTTGTTCCACCGTTATTATCGGTCTTTCCCGGCTGTGTGGTCTCGGTTCCTGTACCGCCGTTTCCTCCGTTTCCGCCCGGGTTCGTGTTATCTCCTGTTGCGTTTCCGCCGTTTCCTGCATCACCGCCTTTGACAGTTCCGCCAGGATTGATGGTGATGGTCTTATCGCCTGCGCTGATTCCGGTTCCACCGTTTCCACCATTGCCCGGTGCACCGGTGTCTGAGGATCCTCCCTTGCCGCCATTTCCGCCGGTTACTGTACCGCCATCTATGGTAGGGGTGATCTCTCCCTCGATACCTGCTCCACCGTTACCGCCATTAGCAGCATCGGCTCCGGTACTGTCTCCTGCATCTGCTCCGTTTCCACCCTGGACTTTTGCGTCTGCTCCGACTGTGATCTTTGCATCTGCCGGGCGGTCCGGTGTTGCGGTTCCGATACCGGCTGCACCATCCGGATGGGCAGCAGATCCGTTACCGCCCTGAATGGTACCGTTACTGATCACCAGATTGGTTCCCGGATGATCATTTCCACTGTCTTTCTTAAAAATCAGTCCCGGCTTTGCACTGTTCGCAGCATCAGCGTCATTACCATTAATGCTGTTGCCACCCAGGTCAACCTTTACATCTCCCCAGGTATCCGGGATTTCCACGCTGTGATTGATATCTTTCTTTACAATCACTTTGTAATTGCCATCATCATCTACTACTACTTTGACATTCGGGTTTTCTGCCTCTTCATCTTTGTCTTTTTTCCCATTCGCCTTAGTATCACCCTGTTTATCTTCAAACTGTTTTGCAATGTCTTCTGCATCAACAAGAGCAGTTTTTCCGGTTGTGGAGCCAAGGACATCTCCCTCGATCTTATACTCGGTTCCCTTCTCAAGACCGGTGATCCGGTAGATGCCGTTTGCGGTCTCTTCAATCTTTGCTCCCGCTACCACTGCGCCTGACATGCTATATACTTTGTATTCCGATGCACCGTTCGGCACACCTTCAAAGGTCAGTGTATAGGCTGTCTTTCCGGTCACAACAGGGATCGTATTGGTCACTGTAACATTTACCGTTATGGAAGCATCGCCATACTTGAAAGTCAGCGGGAAGGTTCCTTCTTTCTGCACTGCATTCAATCCTTCCACAGAAATGAGGTTTGTGACATCCTTACCGTTTGCATCATACGCTTCTGCTTTGGCACGCTTGACTGCCTCTGACGTATTAAATGCTCCTTTTTTGACCGAATTCAGATGTATCTTGAAATCGTTTGCTGCAATGATATTTCCATTCTGGGAAATATTGGCCTTCTCACGGAATACCGCATGCAGTTCTGTAGCCGCACTGATCACAGTCTGGTCGGTATAAACCTTTCCTGCCGTATCCTTCCATGCCATAAACTGATATCCTGGCAGGACTGCACCTGCCTCCATCTTCTCATAGGCTGCCTTATCCAGCTTTCCGCCTTCCATGACCATCTCAGTGCCGATCTTCTTTTCCGGACTGATTTCTTTATTCCAGAATGTCACGGTATACGATGGAACCAAGGTGACATCAATGGTCGTTGCCTCTCCGATCGTACTGCCCGCATCCCCATTCGTATAAGCAATGATCCTGTTATTCTGATCTTTTACTGCTTCCACCATTGAAGTAACGTCTTTGGTGTTCGCCAGAATGCTTTTTAATAGCCTGCTGCCCTCCACATTGATCTTAAGGTGTACAGTATTGTCATCTACCGGTACCACTAACTGGTATTCATGGTCAAATCCGCCTGTGGCTGCTGCCTTGGTGGTCCAGTTTCTCACAGGGTTACCGTAAGCTGTGTCCAGCGTTCCACCCTTGATACGGACCGTCAGCATCTGACCTGCAACAAAGCTTACGTTCAGATAACTTGGCTGTGTGACTGCCCGTGTACTGCCCTTCCAGCTTCCTGCGCCCTCACTGAAGTTTACTGCTCCCAGATCTGTCGTATTATCATGAGAGAGCCATTTTGCTGTAAATGAAGGATTCTGTAAACTTCCATCCGGTGTAAATTTCAGATTGTCAAGCGTCGTCTGATCCGGGACAATGATACGGATATTGCTCAGACTCTGTTTGTTCGCTTCCAGGCCTGCCGGAATCGTGCTTGCATCCATGGAGCCTCCGGAAACATGGATATGCACGACGTGGGACTTTTCATAGGACGCTTCCAGATTGTAAGAGGCCGATGTGGAAGTGAACTTATAGGTGTAACTCTTATCCGTCCATTCAAAGCCTGCCTTCAGGTCTGTGGCATTTCCTGTCTCTACCAGCTTCGTAAGTATATCAAAGGTTTCATCCTCCGTAATCCCTAACGCTCCTTCCGTAGGGTTCGGATCTGATGTATTCATGGCAGGGAACTTCAATGTGACTTCCACATTCTTAAATACTTCCACTTTGCCGTTCTGACTGCTTACCGTGATGTCTTTACTCTTCTGTTCGTCAAAATAAGTCGCTGTAAATTCCGGTGTCGTCACAGCGGAGCCAGCCGCTGATGTCACCTGAATGGTTGTCCTGTCATGGGTTACGGTGGAACCGGAACTGCTTCCGCCGTTCACCTTACCAACATAATAGATCAGGTCGCCATTGACCGGCTTCTTAACGGTTACCGTGATGATGCCGGTACCCGGGTCCTTAGACTTATCAAATTCAGAAGCATCCAGCATCTGTGGATCTCCCTGTACGTCCACGCCCATGGATACCCACACTTTATCTACATCAATGGAATAATCCTCTCTCGGCTTAATGGTCACCATGTAAGGGGTAAGCTGATGATAGGGATTATTCGGCTGTGTCTGTGGTTTCACCAGTTCAGCCGGAAATTCCGGGGAACCAATTGATGCCAGTGCTGCCACTCCGCTACGTTCCTCCCAGTTTAATACAGCGGAGTATTCTCCAAGGTAAAAGGTCTGGTTATCCTTCGTTGCGGTATAGGTATAGGTTGCACCATTCTTCACAGCAGTGAAGGTATCTCCAATAGCTTTTAATGTGACACTCGCCTGACTGTCACCTAAGGTAGTATCGTTGCTTGTATCTACCGCCTTGACTGTATAATCTGCTGTGGATGTCAGCACGTAGCCGTCCACCGTGATCTTTCGTACATTCGCATCCGTGTTGCTTACCGTAACCGCACCACTACGGAGTGTGATCGCACCGGTATCACTTACATCAATGTTCGTACCATTGCTATCTGCATGAACGGTGTTACCATTCATTTCCTTAATAGAACTGCTGTTGTACAAGAGCATATTATCTACAGAAGTAAGGCCACTATTTTTTAACAATACAACAGTTTCATCCCGCCCAACCTTTTCTATGGCTGCAGCTGGTGTCGTATACGACTCTTTATCAGTGCTGTCACTCCCCAAAATCTTAGCTTGATAATCCAAACTATTATTATTAGGATTGACACCTGCTGCTGCAGATGCTCGATTACTATAAGAATTATATAATAGATTTTTAGCAAACTGAATCGTATTAGGGGCAGTAGTACTATTCCACATATCAGCATCTGCCAAAATCATGATATTTCCCCATTTGCTTCCATCAGCTCTTGTGCCAGCCTGCATATCCTCACAAAATGAATAGTACTGACCATTCGTTGCTCTTGCTTTGAACAACGTTGTGGATAGAATGCCGGCATCAATCAAAATAGGTGATGAATAGAATATATTCCATGCTGCAATCCCTGATGTTAACTCATTCGACATAACTTGCATGTCAGTAGTAGATGGAATGCTTACTGCACTTCCATTAATCTCATTAACAATACTGAATCCAGCCCCTAATTTTCGTGCTATATTTGTAGCTACTGGATTAGTAGTATAATAAAACGGATTGGCTCTTTGCGCATCTTCAGCCTGAATAATAATGCGACCACCATTATTAATATATTCTGCTAAAATATCATATTCTGCTTCTTCAAAATCATGAGTCGAACCATAATAGTTTGGATATGGAGTGCATAACATTATTAGATCATATTGCATTATATCAGGTACATCTGTAATTTTATAAGAGCTTGTAGGTGTTCCATACAATTTATCAACTTTTGCTCCTGCCTGTTCAAACCTAGTAGCCTGATATTGAACTAAATAAGGAAATCCTCTATTTGTGAAAAATTGTTCTGTATCAAGGAAAAGAAACTTTGGTTGCGCATATCGCAATATAATCTGGTCATATAGCAGTATAGTTTCACATGTAGTTTCATCACTTGTAAAATTATTTACATCACTATCTGTGATTGCATAACGACCTCCATGAATCAATGCTTTAGGTTCTGTTTTCGTAATATCACCCAAATAACTTATGCCAATTTTCTGCGTTGTATTTACATTCAATCGTACTTTTGATCCATCTGCGACTACAAGATTACGTGCTTTACCATTGCTATTGTTATTGATAATCTGTGGAGACAAAGCTGGAATTTTATCATTATATCCCAGATCAAGCTGAGCACCATTTTGTACACACACAGCGCCCTGGTCACCTACCGTATTTCCGATGATTGTAACATTGTTCAAAATCAGGTGTCCGCCGTCCTGGACATTGAACAGCGTATTGATTCCACCTGTCAGTAAACCATTGCTGACCGTTATGGTCTGTCCGCTGCGCACAGTTATCGTTTTTCCCGGTTTGATCCGTACGCCCTCTTTGAAATTAATTTCAATTACATCTTCCGTTAAAAGACTTTCATCGGGCCATGTATCCAGATCATCCAGAAGTCCTGATGCAAGGGTATAGTATTCCTGTCCCTGCTCCATGTAGAGTTCCGGAGCATCAAACTCTCCGGTTTCTTCCCCGGCTGCCTTCACAATAACCGTTCTCTGAAATGTGATGGTCTGGTTATCCTGCGTGTCATCCTGTCCATTTCCCTGTGTTTCGTCTGTTGTCACAGGCATAAGGAAATAGGTCACTTTGTAGGAGCCGATCTTGTTAATATCGAAGCCTCCAAGATCCCCTACCGTTAACGTATATTTTACATCATCATAGATGATCTCATCTGTCAGGTCATAGCCTTCCTCCCCCTGTACCAGCACCAGTTCCCGTGCTTCATACATAGGTACTTCGTCCTCAGAAGCCGCTACTACATGAACCGTTCTTGTAAAGGTGATGACCT
>ULMQ01004418.1_pt1 | contig 16485 bp, 14 predicted proteins | sample 1951701 | NCBI WGS metagenome assembly ULMQ01 (sample SAMEA4835555, study PRJEB28245) | human gut metagenome | biome: gut microbiome; material: fecal sample | place: Denmark | collected 2008
TTGGAGATTGAACCGACCGTTGTCACGGTGAAGGCCGACCGTGCATTGACTCTGTTTATGATTAATACGCTGGCGGAGAATGCGCGTAAATATACTCCGGAAGGTGGGAACATCAAGGTATACGCACGTATGACGGATACTTATGTGGAGATTTCCGTAGAAGATAACGGACGAGGTATTTCAACGGAGGATGTGGAGCGTATCATTGGTGAGAAGGTGTATGATTCGCGCGTAATCGGGATGAAGAATGCGGAGGATCCGGAGGAACTGAAAGAAAACAAGGGGAGTGGCTTCGGATTAATGAACTGTAAGGGAATCATTGAGAAATATAAGAAGACGAATGATTTGTTCCGTGTGTGTGCTTTCAATGTGGAAAGTGAATTGGGTAAGGGGAGTCGTTTCTATTTTCGTTTGCCTTTAGGGATACGTAAGATAGTCGGTGTATTGCTTTGCCTGTTGCTTCCGGTAGGGATGGTGTCGTGTGTGCATGATTCTATTTCCCCCATGTTGCAGGAAGGAGATTCGATAGTTGTGGTTACGGATTCGGTATATGAGGATTTGCTGGATGCTGCGTCGGACTATGCAAATGCTGCATATTTTGCTAATGTGGATGAAGAATATGAACTAGCTTTGCAGTATATCGATTCGGCTATGATGTTATTGAACGAGCATTATGAGAAATATGCACGGGCGGAACATCCGCATCGTTATATGAAATTGGTTGGTGAGGGGATACCTGCCGAGATTAGTTGGTGGAATGAGTTGTTTGACTCGGATTATCATGTGATTCTGGACATAAGGAACGAAGCGGCAGTCGCTTTTCTGGCTTTGAAACAACTGGATGCGTACAGTTATAATAATTCGGCATTTACGGATTTGTATAAGTTGCAAGGAGAAGATCAGACGTTGGAGGCATATTGCAAGCAGTTGGAACGTTCGAATACGAACAAGACGGTGGGGATCATTTTATGTTTTGTCCTGTTGGTGGTTTTGTTGGTCGGGTACTATTTTCTGTATATGCGCAAGCGGCTGCAGAACCGACTGAATCTTGAACAGGTGCTCGAGATAAATCAAAAAGTGTTTGCAGCCTCTTTGGTCAGACCACAGGAGCAAGAGGATGCAGAAGCACTCCAACGAGAAGAGAGTACGCTAAAGGAAATCCCGCAACGCATAGTGGATGAAGCATTCGGGTCTGTAAATGAATTGCTTACGATTGACCGGATGGGTATTGCAGCGTATAATGAAACGACGCATAGGCTGGAATACGCTTCATGTCCCGGTCAGGAGATGCCGGAGATGGTACAGCAATGTTTTGATTCCGGTGAATACCTTGAACGACGGCATTATCTGGCTATTCCATTGAAGGTGGAAGCGGGAGGAGAACACCAGTGTGTGGGTGTGCTTTATCTGGAACGCAGGGAAGGGTCGGAGCAGGAAACAGATCGTTTGTTGTTTGAATTGGTGGCACGCTATGTGGCGATTGTGATATTTAATGCGGTGGTGAAATTGGCTACGAAATATCGGGATATTGAGTCGGCGCATGAAGAGGCACGACGTGCTCTTTGGGAAGACAGTATGTTGCATGTACAAAATATGGTATTGGATAATTGCCTGTCTACGATTAAACATGAAACAATTTATTATCCGAATAAGATCAAACAAATTGTCGGTAGGCTCAATATGCAGAATATTTCAGAGAAGGAAGAGCGTGAGGCTGTGGAGACAATAACCGAATTGATTGAATATTATAAAGGAATCTTTACGATTCTAAGTTCGTGCGCTTCCCGTCAGTTGGAAGAGGTTACTTTCCGGCGGGTGGTGATTCCTGTACAGGAACTTTTGGATACTGCCGGAAAATACTTCAGAAAGTCAATGAAGAACCGGACGGAGAGGATAGAACTGGAGATAGGAACGGTGGACGCAAAAGTGATAGGAGATCTGAATCAGTTGCGCTTCCTATTGGAAAACCTGATTGACGAAGCGTTGGCGGTTCACGAAGACGGTCTGTTGCGTTTGCAGGCACGGCAGGATGATGAATATATTCGCTTTCTTTTTACGGATACAAGACGCGAGAAGAGTATGGAGGAACTGAACCTGTTGTTTTATCCGAATCTGGCACGTATGACTGCCGGTGAAAAAGGGGAGTTGCGTGGTACGGAATATTTGGTATGTAAACAGATTATCCGCGATCATGATGAATTTGCAGGACGCAGGGGATGTCGTATTAATGCCGAACCTGCTGCAGATGGAGGATTTACGGTTTATTTTACTGTACCGCGTAGATAAAATAAGGAAAACACATAAAAGTTTAGATATAAGGAAATGGAAGAACAGAAATTTAGAGTAATTATTGTAGAGGATGTAAAATTGGAGTTGAAAGGCACGGAGGAGATATTCCGTCACGAAATACCGAATGCGGAAGTGATCGGTACCGCCATGACAGAGAATGAATTCTGGCCCTTGATGGAAGCCCAACTTCCTGATTTGGTTTTGCTGGATCTGGGGCTGGGGGGCTCTACCACTATCGGAGTAGATATTTGTCGGAATATATTCAAACGTTATAAGGGGGTTCGTGTGCTGATCTTCACCGGTGAGATCTTGAATGAGAAATTATGGGTGGATGTGTTGAATGCCGGTGCCGATGGAATTATTCTCAAGACAGGAGAGCTGCTTACTAAAACGGATGTACAGGCTGTAATGGATGGAAAGAAGCTAGTGTTCAATTATCCGATTCTAGAAAAGATTGTAGACCGTTTTAAGAAGTCTGTCGCTAATGATGCAAAACGTCAGGAGGCGGTTATCAGTTATGATATTGATGAATATGACGAGCGTTTTCTCCGTCATTTGGCATTAGGATATACGAAGGAGATGATTGCAAATCTGAAAGGTATGCCCTTCGGTGTGAAATCATTGGAAAAACGGCAGAATGACCTTATCGGACGTCTTTTCCCGAATGGAGAGCGGGTGGGGGTGAATGCTACCCGGTTGGCTGTGCGTGCATTGGAATTGCGCATTATTGATCTGGATAATCTGGAGCCTGATGATGAATAACTAAGGAAAGCTGACGAAGAATAAATCCTGAAAAGCGATGAAGACAAAATGGCGTATGCCCCATCCTGCTACGATGTTTATGCTGTTGACGATGGCAGTGGTTTTTCTTTCATGGATATGCGATATCTATGGGTTAAAGGTGACATTACCGCAAACCGGTGAAGACATTCGTGTGCAAAGTTTGTTGAGTCCGGAAGGTATTCGCTGGTGGTTGCGCAACGCAATTAAGAATTTTACAGGATTTGCTCCTTTGGGGATGGTAATCATCGCGATGTTCGGACTTGGGGTTGCCCAACATTCCGGGTTTATTAATGCGTGTATCCGTTTGGGGGTGGGGAACAGGAAAGAGAAAAAGAGAATTATTCTTTGGGTAATTGTTCTGGGATTATTATCGAATGCCATTGGTGACGGTGGGTATATAATTTTGTTGCCTATTGCGGCTATGTTGTTCCAATGGGTAGGTCTCCATCCGATTGCTGGAATTGTAACGGCTTATGTTTCCGTTGCGTGTGGATATAGTGCCAATATTGTATTAAGTACGATGGACCCGTTATTAGCTCATACTACACAAGAGGCTGCTTTGGCGCAGACTGGATATCAAGGGAACACCGAACCTCTTTGCAATTATTTCTTTATGAGTGCTTCTACGGTGGTTATTACTGCTATTGTTTATTGGGTGACTGAGAAATGGCTTATTCCTAAGTTAGGGAATTATGAAGGAGGGATAAAGGTAGAAGCTTACCGGCCTCTGTCCCGCAAAGAACGGCGTGCTATTATGATCTCCATTGTTGTGGCAGCTATTTATGTGGCTCTTATTTTGTGGCTTACTTTTTCTTCTTACGGGATTCTACGTGGGGTAAACGGTGGTTTAATGCATTCACCTTTTATTGCAGGTATTTTGTTTCTTCTCTCATTGGGGGCCGGTATCACAGGAATGGCGTACGGCTTCAGCTCCGGTCGTTATCGTACGGATAATGACGTCATAGAAGGGTTAACGCAACCCATGAAACTTCTTGGTGTCTATTTTGTAATTGCTTTTTTTGCAGCACAGATGTTTGCATGTTTCGAGTATTCACATCTGGATAAGTGCCTTGCCATCATGGGAGCGGAATTGCTTTCTTCTTTTGAACCTGCTCCATTGGCTGCTTTGGTATTGTTTATCCTGTTTACAGCAACTGTCAATCTTATTATGGTATCTGCTACTTCTAAATGGACTTTTATGTCTTTCATATTTATTCCGATGTTTGCGCAAATGGGGATTACTCCGGACATTGTACAATGTGCTTTTCGCATAGGGGATAGCTCGACCAATGCAATCACTCCTTTCTTGTTTTATATGCCTTTGGTATTGACTTATATGCGGCAATATGACAAGCGAATTACGTATGGAGCTTTGCTTAAATATACTTGGAGATATTCACTGGCTATCTTGTTTGCCTGGACATTATTGTTTGTTGTCTGGTATTTGTTGGAGATACCGGTCGGACTGTAAGATGTTTAATATCAGCTATTTAAAAGAAAAATCCGATAGCATTTAACTGTTACCGGATGTTAACTGTGATTCCGCTGCGATTCGATTTTTGAAATATAAAAAAATAATATTCTAACTAATAGAACTGATAATCAGTGTTAAATAATAAATTAGTGTTTCATATCATTTTATTTAGTTGTGCAATATTGCAGATGTGTTGTGCAATATTAGTATATTTGCACAACCAATAATTGCAAATATATGACCACTGTAAAAGCCTTTATTAGAACTGGAAAAAAAGACAAAGAAGTAAACGTAAGATTCCGTTTGTCCGATGGGCGCAATGTACAATTGTTCCATAAATCCGAAATAATGGTATTACCAAATATTTGGGACGCAAAGAACGAACAATACAAAGCAAAAAGTGTCATTAAATTAGAGGAAAGAACTCAATTCAATGCTTCCATCAATGAAAGAAAGAATCTTGTCCTGTCACTATATGGGGGAAATAAAGAATTAACAAGTGAGAAGTTAGAGGAACTAATTGATAAACATCTCCATCCAGAAAAGTATAATATCACGCACGAAAAAGAATCGCTATGCGAAATGTTCCAGCGTTATGTTGATGGCTGGTTAGATACAGGTGTTATAGGTGCTGGAAGAAAGAAGCACTATGATGTAGTTATTCGGGAACTAACACGATTCTTTATTATTAATGGCGTAGATGGATGTCCGGTAGAGGATTTCAATAAAGATTATATTCTCAAATTCCGTGAGTTTCTGCGTACCGAATATACTTTGGTAGATAAATATCCTGGATTATATGTGGATATGAATAGCAGAAACAGACCATCAAAAGAGCGAAGCCAAAATACCATAGCAGAAAAACTTCTGTTGCTTCAAGCATTTATGGTGGAACTTGAAAGTAACGATATTATCCCTGTGTCTCCATTTCGCAAAATCGGAAAGGAAAAAGAGGCTATAATGAAGCAGCAATATGATGAACCGATTTTCCTGACTAAGGCAGAATTTAATGCAGTCTTGACTAAAGATTGTCCGGAATCATCGCAACGAGTAAAAGACTTATTTATAGTGCAATGCTGCTTCGGATGTCGTGTTGGAGACTTTCGACGGTTTACTTTTGATAATATTGGCATTGAAGAAGGAATACCTTACATTCATTACTTACCTCAGAAAACACACAAAGACGGACTTATACGCACAGAGATAAAAACTCCTATTATTCGCATTGCTTATGATATTATTATGAAGTATAAAGGTGAATTACCCAATAATGCTTTACTCCCTTATTATCCTGATGGCAACGGTGAAACTGGGTATAATTATCAGATAAAGAAACTGCTTGAATACTGTGAGATAAGCCGGAAGGTGGCAATGTTCAATACTGCATTGAAGAGCAATGAATATAAAGCAATATATGAAGTAGCCAGTAGTAAGTTAGCTCGTAAGACTCATGTAGATTTAATGAATAAAGTTCAGGTTGATAAATATGCTGCCGGACTTCATGCAAAAAACAGCGGTGCAGTGGATAGATATACCAATATGGGAATAAAAGAACGTTTTATACTTATGTGTGCAGCATTTGGATGTGAAGAATATAAAGTCAATTCAGAACTGACCGTAGAGAGATAGATGATGATATTAAAAAAGAACTTGTAAATATAATAGAATAATATGGGACAAATAGAAGATTTAGTTGAATGTTGGATTGAATCAAACAAACTACCTTTTGGATATGAAGGAGTGGAAAGTATAGCAAAAAAGCTCCAAAGTTATATTGATGTTTGCGATATCCTACCTATTGAAGATAAAATAAAAGCATTGTCTTTTCTTTATGATAAATGTGATTATATTCTTAATAGTATTGCTTCAGCTATGAATTACCAACTGGAGTATGAACCAACCGATGATGAAATTTGGAACTTCATTGAACAAGAAAGGGAAAATACAGATATAAAAAGTGAAGACTTATCATATTGGAAATACTTCATATCAGAAGATAACATTGAAGATATTGTATCTTTTGATAAGAGTACGCTTTATGAACATGTGATTGATCCCATGCGAGAGCTATATAGAGAGAAAAACAAAGAGGCTTCCGAATGGTGCGATAAGATAGAAGATATACAGACTAATATATACATAAAGATTAGTAAAGAAAAAGAAAAACAAGCGTTTCTCAAAGAGGTTTTCAAATCAAAAGGCGAAGTTGTAAAAACATCCTTTGATGAGTATATTACTCCAATATGCCCCAACAAAGAAATTCTCAAAATAAAACTAAAACAAATATTGTATGGAGAAAAAGGTAGAAATGTTGCTCTTTCTTTAATTGCATTAGACAATCTCAAATATATTAACCTTGAGAAAATCGCAGTAAAAAAAATATTTGGAATATTGCAATCTGAATTTGGAGTTATAGGTTCAAGAACGGCTTTAGATACAGCACTCAACAAAATAAAAGACAACAAGAACGACTCTAAAAACATAATAGCTATCAATAAAGACATAGAAATATTGAGGCAATAACAAACTCTAAATATCATCTTTTTAGGAACGAATATTGAAATCGTTCCTTTTTTTATGCATTAAAATTAGCAATATTTAGTGTGCCAAAATATGCTAATGCAGAAAATTGCATTCACTTCCCATCCACCATAACTTTGCTTTCGTCAAACAACCAATAGCAGTAGCTACCTATTGGAGAAAGGCGAATCATAAAAGCAAAAGTTATGAGTTTACAAGAAATTATTCAAAGCGGTGCAAATGTATCAATAACGATTGGTACAAATGACCTATTACAATTTGCGAACCATCTAATTCGTTCCACCAAAGAAGAATTAGAAAGCACTATTCTTGCCAAGAAGAAAGAAACCTATGTCACTCCAGATGAAGCGAGCAAACAATTACATGTTGACCGATCAACTCTCTGGAGGTGGTCAAAGATTGGCTATCTGATTCCAGTAGAGGTTGGAGGTAAAAGACTATACAAACAGTCTGAAATTGACATTATCCTTAACAAATAAGAAAGGAGTTGCCCTTATGACTAAGCAAAAGAACAACTCCAAATATCTTGGGCACGATTATACCGACAAAAGTACTGATTCCGCACGACTTATCCAATCAGTACGCAAACTTTTCTTATCCGGTGGCAAGTTTACCGCTAAAGATATAAATTCTTTGGCAGGAACAAATGATGCCCGGAAAATTATCTCCGTCCTTCGTAACAAAGAAGGTTGGCAAATAAAAGATCGTCGTTTATCCAATGGCTGCAAACTGTACTGGTTGGCAGGGAAAGGAGGTTCTGATGAGTGAAGCCACAGAAAAAATAATAGGTGAATTTGAAAAACCAATCAATCAGGAATCAAACCGAAAAATAAGACGTGCATCTGACCTGATAAAACGAGGAGTGCAGGAAATACCAATGCTCTTTGCTCCAGTATTCCCCCGTAAGGGCGTTGCCTTATTCGCTGGTAGTTCTGATGCCGGAAAGTCTATGCTATTACGAAATATGGCAATCTCAGTAGCAACCGGGCGTGACTTCTTGGGCTGGCAGTACAAAGGTATTCATCGTTCTTGTATATTCGTTGCTACAGAAGATGATGAAGACGCTACATCCTACTTGCTTAGTAAGCATGAAAAAACCTACGGAGATGCGGTTGATGATTTACAGAATCTGCGCTTCATGTTCAACTCCGAGAACATTGTTTCAGAACTTGACAATGAACTTTCCATCGAGCCTGCCGACCTTGTGATAGTTGATGCCTATTCGGATGTATTTGACGGGAAAGAACAAAACAATGCTGCGCAAACGAGAGCATTTGTCAATAAATTCAAAGCTCTGGCAGAAAAACATCAATGCCTGTTTCTCTTTCTCCACCATACCGGAAAGAGGACAGAAGACCTTACACCATCAAAGAACAACTTTGTAGGTAGTCAATCCCTTGAAGCATCGGTAAGACTTGGTATAGAGCTACGTGTTGATAGAACGAACCCCGAACTACGTCACTTCTGTGTTGTGAAAGGTAATTATCTCGGTAGTCAGTACAAACAATCCTCCTTTGTACTAAAAATGGATGAAAACTTTGTATTCAGTGAAACCGGAGACAGAACAGCCTTTGAGAATTTGGCTTTGAATCCCAATCTGGGTAAATCCCAATCAAAAGGCAAGCAACCATCAGATTTCACAGAGGAACAACATTTGTCTTTCTTGAGAAAAGCCGCTTCTGAACCAGTATCAAAAAGAAAACTAACCAGTTCTATCATGGAGAACTTTACGGTAAGCGACCAACCTGCGAGAAAATTCATTGATTACTATGTTGAGAGTGAGTACCTAAAAATTCTGGAAGGTAAGCCCTATGATAAATATCAAATCAATGAGGGGGAATTACCATTCTAAGGTGTGGTGTGGTACTCTACCACACTACCATACCACAGATAAGAGGGTGTGGTGTGGTAGTACCCCCTATAGGGGATGTACCATACCACACCTCTTTTTATCATCTGAAAAAATCGACTTTATGAATGAATCAAAATATCACCTACAAAAATACGCTGGAATGAGTACCCGGCACACCTGCCCACAGTGCGGACACAAAAAAGAGTTCACTCTTTATGTTGATGAAAGAAATGTTCCTATTGATAAATCATGCGGTCGTTGTAATCGGGAGCGTTGCGGCTATCATTTGACACCTTCGGAATATTTCAAGGCGCACCCAACCTATGACCGGACGGACTTTGCTGGATGGAAGCAGCCGGAAGCGCCTAAAGTTATCCCCGTATCTTATCTTCCTTCCTCGTTATTGATTACTGACACTCACCGGGCCAGCAATAACCTGTTCCGTTTCATGGCTAAAGAATTTGGAAATGATGAGGCAAACCGTGTCTTTGATGCCTACTATGTGGGCACGTCTAAGCATTGGAGAAATCACGATGGATTAGCTGCCTCCTTCCCTCAAATAGACGAGCTTGGTAGACTATGCCGTATTAAGGTCATGGCATATAATCCCAACACAGGTAAGCGAATGAAGAAGAACGATACTCCACATGTTTGGATTGAAAAACGAAAAGCCTATGTAGTCGACACGCTACCTACTGATAAGATTTGGTGGGCTGATAAGCCTGTATTAGGTAACTACGAACTGAATTTAGTACAGTGCCTATTTGGTTGTCATCTGATTAAAGCCGCTTCACGTATCGGAATTGTAGAGAGCGAGAAGTCAGCCCTTATATGCTCTATTTTGATGCCTGAAATTACTTGGATAGCAACAGGTGGCTGTAATGGCTGCAAATGGACGGAATTAGCCGTTTTTCAGCCGTTAATCGGTAAAAGGGTAGTCTTATACCCCGATAGTGGGATGTTCGCTAAATGGAAAGAAAAAGCGGCAATACTACGAAATGGCGGTGTAGACGTTACAGTCAGCCGGGCATGTGAAGGACTGCCGGACAATACAGATATTGCAGACGTACTTCTTCGGGAACGTCACGCAAAGAAGGGAATGACCGTTGGCGAAGTTCTTGCTTATGCCACCGAGATAGGAGTTATTAACCAAATTCACGTAAACGTATGATTCAATTAAGAGAATATCAAAACAATATAGCCATGCAAGCCGCCTATAAACTGGTGGCATTCGGCTGCTGTTACCTGTCTATGGAATGCAGGACCGGAAAAACCATTACCGCATTATCTGCTGCCGACAACTTCGATGCACAAAGTGTACTGTTCATTACCAAGCTGAAAGCTATCCCATCCATCAAAGCGGATTATGAGGCGTTGAAACCCGTGAGTTTCCAACTGGACGTTATCAACTATGAGAGTGCGCACAAAGCGAAGGGAAAGTACGACCTTGTGATTATTGATGAAGCTCACTCGCTGGGCGCATACCCAAAACCAAGCAAGCGTACACAGGAGATAAAGACCATTTGCGAAGGTCTGCCTGTACTTTATCTATCCGGTACACCGTCTCCTGAAAGCTATTCACAGTTATACCATCAGTTCTGGGTATGTGATTCCTCTCCGTGGAAGGAATACAAGACTTTCTACAAGTGGGCAAAGGTCTATGTGAGCGTGAAGCAGAAGAAGGTGAACGGTTATTTCATCAACGACTACAGCCATGCAGATAAGGCGAAGATAGACCGAGATACAAAAGACTTGTTCATCAGCTACTCACAGGCACAAGCCGGATTTGAGGTGAACATAAACGAGCATATTCTATCAGTGCCAATGAATGACCGGACCGGGCGATACATAAAATCCATGCGAGATAATTTGATGGTAGAAATAGATGGTAACGCTATTTTAGGCGATACTCCGGCTAAACTACTCACCAAGCTACACCAACTATCATCTGGTACGATAATTGCTGAAAATGGGCTTCATTTGACGTTTGATAAAAGTAAGGCTGAATTTGTCCGACAAGAGTTCTCAGGTAAGAAGCTTGCGCCCTTTTATGTGTACCAATCGGAAGCCGAGCTGTTGCAATCCGTCTTTCCTAACTGGACGGATAGCCCGGAAGAGTTTCAAGCCTCACCAAATAAAGTCTTTATATCGCAAGTTCGCCGAGCCCGTGAAGGTGTGAGACTTGATACTGCTGATGCTTTGATATTCTTCAATCTGGAGTTCATTTTTCTGTCATACGAGCAGGGACGGAATCGGCTCGTATCAAAAGAACGGACAGCACCGGCAGAGGTCTATTTCCTTTGCTCTGACTGCGGTATTGAAAGCAAGATACTGGAAGCGGTACACGGAAAGCAGGACTTTACACTATCGTATTATGGCAGAACTGGAAAGTAAAATACAGGCTCGTATCATAAAGCGACTGGAAGTGCAAGGCGATTACGTAGTGAAGCTGATTCTCACTAACAAAAACGGGATTCCTGATTTATTGGTACTGAAGAATGGTAAAGCCTTTTTTGTAGAAGTGAAGCGGCCGGGTGAAAAGCCTCGACCATTACAAGAATACCGGATGAACGAGTTAAGAGAGTTAGGTTTTATATGTGAAGTGTGGAAAGAATAGATTTAAGCCACTTTTCCATGCGAGATAATAAGATGTTCGTCTTTGCAGAGAAAGTGGCTAATACAAAAACAAGATGCTAAATATGATTATATTCCGGGTAGGCTTGCCACACGGATAGCCTACCCGGTTTTCTAAAGTAGAATGTTTTAGATATGGGAAGAAAGAAAGGAACAGAAAAAACAGGAGGGCGCAAAGCAGGAACGCCCAACAAAGTAACGGGTACTGTTAAAGAATGGATTCAGAAAGTTATTGATGGCAAACGCCAACAGTTTGAGAACGATTTAGATGATTTAGAACCGGGTGAACGTGTCCGGGTTATATCAAACCTTTTGCAGTACGTCACGCCAAAGATGCAATCTGCAAGCCCGGAAGAACTGTTGGAGGCTGAATATCAGAAGCTATCCGAATTACTGGACACTGCACCGGATGAGGTTGTAAACGAGATTGTAGAACGAGTTAAAAGGCTAACCAATGACAGAAGAAGAGGGACAACAAAAGATTGATACCATATTAGGCACAATAAAAGAGAAAGTAGATTACCCGGATATTCCCGTTCGTATGTGGATTGTTGCAGAGACAGGTAAACCGGGAGAGCCGGAGTTTGAAAAATGGTTGCAGATATGTACGCAGTATGTAGATGCTTACTACAGGGAAACGGGAAAGCGTGATACTGATTCCTCGTTTGCTGAATATGTGCGAAAATATGGAAGAAGAGAAAACTTCAACTAATAAAGCCATAGGGCAGAAATGACCATTGGTGAAAATCAAACAAATAAAACTCCTTTAACCATTTAAGATTAAGTATATGACAAGAGCATTCATTATCGGCGGGCATGTTTATGAGGTGCAATCGCCAAGTATCAAAAAAATATCTTCCGCTACCGAAGCGTTGGGAGAAATCACCCAAAACGAGACTATTGAAGGTTTACTCAATGGGAAAAGCAAAGAAACGTTAGCAAATGTATTATCCATGCTTCACAAAGGCAATAATTCTCTGTCCAAAGAATTTTCCAAAGCGGATAAACAGGAACTTGTGGAGGCTTTAAATACTATGTATGAGGATGTGCTCACATCCTTTAGAGGATTAAGTAAAATATCAAATTACTTATCAAATTTGTCTGCAAAGTCAAAATGAAAATAGAAAAGGACTTGTCCGGATTTGATGCCATTGATAAATGGGAGGATGAACTTTGGAACACTGTTGCTGATGTTGGTCACGATGCGGTGGAGTACGCCAAGAAATTCGGAGAATACAAAAACCACACGCATAACCTTCGGAACGCTCCGGGTTATGCGGTGGTGAAAGATGGAGAAATAATCAAAATGGAAGTTCCGGCAGACGGGAATCATGCGGGAGCGAGAAAAGAAACCGAAGATTTTATCAATAATGGAGAAAAGCCGCAAAACGGGCTTATATTGGCAGATGGTATGAAATACGCATCATTCGTAGAATCTAAAGGATATGATGTTTTGAGTGGTGCCGCTCTTCATGCGGATGCAGAACTTGAAAGAAAATTAAAAGATTAAAAGATGGCAGGATTGAAATTTACATTTGAAGCGGATGTGCAGAAACTTCTGCAAACACGCAAAGAAATAGGGAAGCTGAGGAAAGAGATAGAAAAGATGCCCTCAGATTCTCCACAGATAAAAGTATTACAAAATCGGCTTGAAAAGTTGAAAGAAAAATATTCCAAATTGGAATCTATTCTTTCCAAAGTGCAGTTAATGGCAAAAGAAATCTCAAAAGCTGACGATCTTATTAAGCAGACCCAAAAGCAAACAGAGGAAACCGAGAAAGCTACAGATAACTTCAAAGCGGAAGCCGATTCTTTGGCAGAACTTGAAAAGCAGTCGAGGAAATTAACGAAAGAGTGGTTAGCCATGTCCGATGCTCAAAGAAAGTCATCTACAGGGCAGGAAAAGGCGAACGAGATTGCAATCATTAATGCCCAAAGAAAGATAGAACTTGATGAACTTAGAGCTTTGCAAAAAGAGTATGTCAACACGAAAAAGATGCAGGATCTACAAGAGGGTTCCATTAAATCTTTAAGAGCAGAACTAAGTAACCTAAATGCCGTGTATGATTCTTTGAGTAGAAGCCAACGAAAGGGAGTGTATGGAAAAGAACTTTTGAATGGAATCCAAACGGTATATAAAGAACTGGTAGAGGCAGAGCAGGCTTCAGGAAGGGGTCAGAGAACAGCTGGGCAATATGAAAGAGCTTGGAATGGACTTGGTTATCAAATACAGACTATCAGCCGTGAAATACCAAACTTCTTTATTAACCTTCAAACTGGGATTATTTCTCTAACTAATAATATTCCTTATCTGGCCGATGAAATTCGGAAGGCTAGAATAGAATACCAAAGGCTAAAGGCGGAAGGGCAGACGGCTATTCCCGTTTGGAAACAGATTGTAAAATCTGTAATGAGTCCGCAGACCGCTTTAATAGCTACCATATCTTTATTTACTTTGTATAGGCAGGAAATCTCGGAATGGATTAAAAGTATAGGAAAAGCTAAGGAGGCGGACGATAACTTGCTTTCAGCCGAACAAGAATTGGCATTGGCTAGAAAATCGGCATGGGGTAATATCGCTAAAGAACAATCTCAACTCGATATTCTGTATAACAAATTAAAGAATGCAACTCTTTCCACTACAGAGAGGAATGCGGCTATTCGTGAGTGGGTTAAAAACTATAAGACTCATAGCGATATACTGGACGGCGAGAAAGTAAGTATAGATAAGCTAAAACAATCTTATGCTGCATTATCTAAAGAAATATACAATAAAGCTGTTGCTGATAAGTATTCAGAAAGAGCCGCTGAACTAGCTGTGAAAATAGCAGATGCACGGACGAAAGCAAACTATCAACTTAAGGACGTATTAGAAGCAGAAGCTAAATCTGAAAATGCTCAAAGGGAATATGAGGAAAAACAGAGACAATACGGAAATACAGATAATTATGATGAGCAACAAGAGTTGTTAAGGTTTAAAATGGCTGCATCTACTGCGAAGAATCAGTTAAATAGTCAACAGAAGATACAAGAACAATTAAAGAAGAATTTAGCGAATCTTACTGACACTTACAATGTTTTTATAGATCAGATAAACAAATATCAACCGTTTGCAGCTCCTAAAGAAGGAACTTATGATTATTGGCAACAACAGGTTGAGATAGCCGATAATGCATTGAAACAAATTCAAGATTCTTATTTAAAGGTTTTAAAGTCTGGAAGTACCCAAGGTGTACCGGAAGAAGTCGCAAAACAATATAATGCCCTCATAAAGCAGAAAACGGAAGCCGAGGAAAAACTAAAAATCTATGATGATAAAGGGCTTTCTAAAGAGTATAACTCTATCGTTGACCAGAATCAAAAAATCTCTGACCTCATAGATAAGCAATCCATCGAAAGAAAGCGGCGGAAAGAAGATTTAGAAAATCAGGTAATTCAGTCCCGTATTGATGCTATGGCAGAAGGGGAAGCCAAAATCCGTGCTCAACGTGAGTTGGATAATAAAAAGGAAATACAAGACTTAAAACGCCAGAGAGAAGATTACATTCGGACAGAGATTGAGTTCCAAAAGAAAATATTCAATGAACGAGAAAGGCTAAGTAGTACTCATATTAAAAACTACAAGAAAAAAACTTTCGATCCGTCTAGTGTATCGGTAGATACTACGGAGTGGGACACAATCATAAAAAACACTCAAAAAAGGCAAGCTATTGATTGGTATAAACCATTACTGAAACAGTATCAATCATATACAGATCAGCGGATTGCCATCGAAAAAGAGTTTAATAATAATATTGCGTTATTGCGAGAAGCACGTGAAAAAGCTGAAAAGACCGGAGATACCAATGAAGTCTCCAAAGTAGATCGTTCCATAGCTAAAGCCATTTCCGAAAAAGGCAAAGCACTAATGCAACATGATTTTGATATCCTGAAAAAGTCTCCGGAGTATGTACGTGCATTTGAGGATTTGAAAAACACTTCTTCTGAAACGCTCAACTCCTTGTTAACACAACTGGAAAAAGCGAAAGGGACAGCGGCTACAATTCTTAATCCAGAAGATTTACGGGAATACACATCTACTATTCAGAGAATAATTGATGAATTGGATAATCGGAACCCATTCCAAGCATTAGCGGACAAACTGAAAATATTGCAACAGGCAGAGAGGGAATTAACGGAAGCGAAAAATACTCTCGATAAAGTTAATTCAGGGGAAAAGGTTGCATCAGGTACAAAATTTAATACAAAAACAGGAAAGATTGATACCACTTATCTTTCAGCAGCTGATGCTTTAAGCCGATACAATACGGCTAAAGACAAGTCAGCTAAAGCTAATAATGATTTTATCAAAGCTGAAAAGGCGGCTAAAGCTGTAGTTGATAAATTAACCCATGCAATAACTGGTGTTGGAGATAGTATTGGTGGTACATCTGGCGAGATAATATCTTTAATTGGCAATATCGCATTGTTTACAACTGATGCTATTGATGGAATAGCGACAACGGCACAAATAGGGAAAGATGCTATTACGGCAGCCGAGAAAGCTGTTGCGGCTGTAGAAAAAGCTTCTGTTATACTCGGAATTATATCTGCCGGAATCCAACTAATGCAGCAGTTAAATTCAATTCTTCCTACAGCAGACAGGCAATATGAAAAATACGCTGAAAAGGTATCAGAGATTAATAAACTAACTGAAGCTGTTAATGAATATCGTATTGCCGCACTTGAAGCACAACAGGCAGAAAGTAAATGGTTTTCGGAAGATAATTTGAGAAACTTGCGTGATTATAAAGATTTGCACGATAAAGTTGCAGAGGCGTATTATGGTAAGGCAGAAGAATACCAAGCAACTTATCAAAACAAGAGTGGTGGCGGATGGATAACCAACTCTTGGAATTGGCTCCTAGATAAC
>ULMQ01017971.1_pt1 | contig 16401 bp, 13 predicted proteins | sample 1951701 | NCBI WGS metagenome assembly ULMQ01 (sample SAMEA4835555, study PRJEB28245) | human gut metagenome | biome: gut microbiome; material: fecal sample | place: Denmark | collected 2008
TTATTGATTGGCAACTTGCGGACATTCATTTTGCCTGATTTAGTTAAGCTCACCATTTTTAGCGTCTGGTTATTTGACAATGTTTCCGACAACATCTTTCAATAAATCGCCAGCCAGTGGTTCTTTCTTCATCTTTTCTTTGAAGGCATCATACTTAGGCATCTTTACGGCATTCTTGTCAATCTTGTACACCTTTAGCTTGTATCGCGTGGAGTCTTTGCCGTCTTTGCTTAATGTGCGAAATGAAGTCGTTCGCATATTGTTTGCCATTATTTTCAAAGAGTCCGTCGCTTGGCTAGTGCCTTGTCTGTAAGGCGCTTGTGCAAAAGTTACCGTAATGCTGGCAACAAACATTGATAATATGACATTTAGCTTTTTCATGGGCCTATGTTTTTACAAAAGTATGATATATTTCTGATACTTTCCTGCTTTTTTGCGTTAAAAGATGTTTCTATTGGTTCTTACCAAAAATAAATCTGGCTGTGGTTATTGCATATTCCCAGCCTGCTATGCAGTATGTTTAAATCTTATGGCTTATTGACTTTATTAATTATCACGTCAAAGAAATAAACTAAAGGTTGAAAATCTTAATGTAAGATTTAGGCGAAGCCCTGCAATTAGGCATAACTTGAGTGTCAGTACGCAATATCTCGATTTCAATGTTCCTGATTTTTATTATGCCTTATACGTTTTGGGTATTTATTGACAGCGGTTTGCCGTAAAATTAGGGTTCCATGAAATTGTAATATTTATTGGAATTAATTTCACAGATTAATATTTTGAACCTTCATACAAAAGGCTTATGTGAGGTAAACAATTAACTTTATTTTTAAACTGTAAGTAACTGAGTTTTGACTCAAAACTCGATTACTTTTGACACAAAAGTAATCCACTTTTTATCCGTAAATGAATAAGTTTTTTCGAGAAATAGGATAAGAATTTTACCGTGTTGTGTCTTTACCTGGTTTGACGATACAAATTCAGATGCAAAAAACGTGTGTTTGGATATGTTTTAATTAGTTGATCTTTATAAAGTTCGTAGTGTGATTTATCGAGTTATATGCTGCTTCTTTTATGATTTTATATTCGTATTTCTACATTATATATTTGACTTCCTCAAAATCAATACGTTATATTCCTCAGCGACTTGCGTGAACGTGTTGCAAATATCATGCAAACCCGAAAATAAGCATCCATAAGCAACCAACGCTCTATGTTACAAAAGTACAGTTTTTCGCCGAAAACAACGAAAGAAAAACGATAAAAATATCAATATTGAAAGATAACCTAAAACCTAAAACTGCATCACTAAGGGTTTCTACAAAAGCTATTGCGCTTTCTTTATGATTTGGATTATTTTTCTTCTTGCTTTTCGGTATGCTTGTTTGAATTCACTTGGAGCCGTTTTGTCATTTTTTGGAACGAACATTTGCTCTTTCCTTATCTTTTTAATAAGACGTCTCGCTTCCAAAAATGAATGTCGAGGTATTGGTACGAAGTTCACAAACTCACCATCGGTTGCACACATCGGAAAATCGGATTGTATGATAATCTCATCCTTGCAAACCATATACCAACTCACGTTACAAATTTCCTTGGTATCGATAGTATCGGTCACTTCAAGGACTTCCATAAAAATTATGGTATGTCTTGGTTTATATTGAACAAATGTATCTAAGTGTTTCATCTTGCAGTTTTGATTAAGAATTTTCTGGTGTAAAATCAAGTGAAGGCAAATCTTTGTCATCCAATTTATCAAAGTCGGACTTAAACAGGCGGTCTTGAATGATACGATACTTTTCAAACTCCGTTTCGGCAAACTCTTTGGCGTATTCAGCCGTGACCTTTCCTGCATCGGAAAGAATAGGTCTGTCCGTTATATCCAGAAATTTGTCAATACGTTTCGCCCAATCCTCCATCGTCATCGGGATATGGCGTTTCGCCATATCTTCCGCTATATCAAGAAAACTGTTGACGATACGTCCCATTGCCTCCAGTTCATTTTCTTTAAGGTAATTCTTGGCAACACTTACATCCGGCTTTACTATTTTACCGTCCGGTGCTTTCTCCCACGTAGTCAAGCCCATGTGTTCTTTTTGTGCATCTGCACGGTCAACAATCAGTTCCGTTGCCGTATGTCCATGTACTGCATAGTGCATTTTGTTCTGCACCTTTTTGTAAAACAGACGCGTTGTGGGCGCAGTCTTGTTATAATCTATGGCCGTAGCGTATATATCTGTAAGTTTCTGGTAAAAGCGCCGTTCACTCAGACGTATCTCACAAATCTCGGCAAGCAGATGCTCAAAATAATCCTCCCCGATGAATGAGCCGTTTTCTATCCGCTTTTTATCTATGACATATCCACGGATGGCAAACTGACGTAGAACGTATGTACACCATTGGCGGAATTGCGTGGCACGAACAGAATTGACACGATAGCCTACGGATATAATGGCATCAAGATTGTAGAACTCAACTTCTTCTTTTGATTCTCCACGGAAGCCCCTATTCACGACTGTTTCCATTTTGGAAATAGTCGTATTCTTATCAAGCTCTCCACTCTCAAAGATATTTTTCAAATGTTTGCTGATGGCCGGAACACCTACATCAAATAATGTCGCCATTGCTTTTTGTGTTGCCCAAATTGTTTCATCCTTATACAACACTTGAACACCATTCTCCTTACCCTCGGCAATAAAGGTAAGAAACTCTGCCGTACTGTTCCGTATTTCAAAATTCTTTGCCACGACTCCTTTGGTTATTAATTATCACAAATACAAAGGTATAGAAAATCTTAGGAAAATCTATCATATAATCACATTTAGGAATGGATTTTACGAAGATTTCTTCTCCCTAATCCGTTTTTTCCCATTCTAATTGAACGGAAAACGAACTTTTTTCCGTATGTTTGTAAACGATATTGGGGTATTACACCCTTATAACAACGAGAAAATCATGCAGATACACGATAACAGACTCATAGCAGAATGTACGTCTTACGATTTCAAGGAGATGCTGGAACGCAAGAAAGTGAAGTCGTGGCTCAAATCCGTGTCGGCTTTCGCCAATACGGAGGGTGGCAGCTTGTTCTATGGCGTAAACGATGAAGGAGAAATTGTAGGATTGGAAAATCCGCAAGCGGATGCCGACTTCATCAGCGAAATGATAAAGGCAAGGCTTGACCCTGTACCGGAGGTACAACTTATCCCGATTGAACACGAAGGACGCACTCTGCTTGAAGTCAAGGTGAAGGCCGGTGCTTTGACACCTTATTATTACTATCAAGACGGAACACGCACGGCTTATATAAGAGTCGGGAATGAAAGCGTTGAATGCAACTCTCAGCAACTTCTTTCGTTGGTGTTGAAAGGTACGCACATGACATGGGACTCACTTCAAACGCAAGTGGATGCCGGCAAACAGTCGTTTGTCATTCTTGCCAATACTTTCCGTGAGCAGACCCATCAGGAGTGGAACGATAAGTATTTGGAATCATTCGGGCTGGTAACTTCTGACGGGAAACTTACCAATGCCGGACTGTTATTTGTGGATAACTGCACCGTGTTCCAGTCGCGCATATTCTGCACCCGTTGGACGGGGCTTTATAAAGATGACGCGATAAGCTCAGTTGAACATCGGGCTAACCTTGTCCTGCTCTTGAAATATGGAATGGACTTCATCAAAAACTACACCATGAGCGGATGGGTCAAAATGCCTGACTATCGTCTCAATTTGCCAGACTATTCCGACCGCGCCATCTTTGAAGGATTGGTAAATCATCTGATTCACAGAGATTATACCGTAATGGGTGGTGAAGTACACATTGACATCTATGACGACCGTATAGAGTTGGTATCGCCCGGTGCCATGCTTGACGGCACACAGATTCAGGACCGCGACATTTATAATGTCCCGTCAATACGCCGCAACCCCGTCATCGCCGATATGTTTACCCAGCTCGACTACATGGAGAAACGAGGTTCCGGTCTGCGCAAGATGCGTGAACTGACCGAGAAGCTGCCCAACTTCCTGCCCGGAAAAGAACCGTATTATAAGACCGAAGCATCCTCTTTCTTTACAACATTCTATAATCTGAATTGGGGTGAGAACGGTAGAATCTCCGTAGAAGAGGTGGCCGACAGGGTGAACAGTACCCTCAAAAAGTACCCTGTAAATGAAGGTAGTTCGGTGAAAAGGTTCGGTGTAAACGGAAAAGGTTCGGTCGAAAAGTTCGGTGAACCACAAAAATCTTCGGTGAAAAACTTCGGTGATTTGCAAAAATCTTCGGTGAAACAGAAACGATTGGGTAGAACGGCACAAAGCATTCTTGACCTTGTGATTTCTGACGGTTCTATATCCCAAGATAAAATGGCTGAAAAGATAGGGGTCAGCAAACGTGCTATTGAAATGCAAATTGCCAACCTAAAAGCCAAAGGATTGCTTGTCAGAGAAGGTGCAGACCACGGAGGTTATTGGCGTATCATTACAAAACCACAGCAGGGAGGAAATGACGCATGACAGTATTTATATTGGTATTCATCTTATTGGTTGCGGTTTTGGTGATAGCTTTACTTATGGGAGTTTCACCTGCAAGCCAGAAAGTCAAGGTATGGACGATGTATATCTGTGCTGCACTCGTATTGTTTGCTGCACCGATTATCTGCAATTACATTGATGCTTTACCGACCTCAGCATCCAAACTTCTGTTTCAGGCAGTTTTAGTCTTCGCCATAGCAATAGGTTACTTTTGCGTTTACATTGCTTGCATGGAGAAATACAATGTCTTGAAACGTAAGAGCCGTGTTCTTGAACAAGCCCTTACGGAAAAAGAACAGGAGAAAGTAGCAATCATAATGGAACATCAGAATGAAAAACAGCAGTCTATTCAAAAAGAAGAACTTGAATGGTTTGCCGGAAAAATCAAGATGTTCAGCGAAGATGAGCAGAAAGCCATTCTTGCCAGTGCTTACGCATTTGCAGAACACAACTTAATACTTCCACCCTCAATCATAGTCCAGCCAAACGAAACGTGCAGCCAACAAGAGCTTATGTACTTCGTTTATTCCGCTTTCTCAAATATGGGTAAGAAACGTAGCGACATCGTAAATTTCCTATATCAGGTTTTCAATGCTTATTTCCCTGCTGGAGAAAGTACGTTGTCTAAGAAGATGCCAGGACTTGATAAAGTAAAAGAGAAACGAGAAAAAGAAAAGAATACGTCAAAGCCACTGCCTTAAGGACTTAGTCATAACGAACATACATAATAAAATTATATTTTCTATGATTAAGTGAATTTAAATCACTACCTTTGTATCTAAATTAGAATTTATATGGAAGATTTAAATAGACTCAAAGTAATCTTAGCCGAAAAGAAACGGACGAACAAGTGGCTTTCAGAGCAACTGAACGTCACACCGTCAACCGTTTCTAAGTGGTGCACAAATACCAGTCAGCCAGATTTGGAGAATCTGATGAAAATAGCAAAACTTTTAGATGTTGAGCTAACAGACTTAGTACGATTTAAGGAGTTTAAAAATAATGTTATTGAATAAATATATATTTATACGCACTAAATTATTATTCATTCACATACAGTGAAATGAATAAGATATTGATTTATATGGCAGAAAAAAGAATATATACATTAGTTGATTTATTTGCAGGATGCGGTGGATTGAGTCTTGGTCTTGAACAAGCTGGCTTTACAGTCGTGTTTATGAATGAAATTGTTAAAACTTTCGCCTATACATATTTAGCTAATCATAATCTTAAAGAGGGACAGTATTTCATCGGAGATATCAATGAACTGAATGAATGCTTAGAAAGATATATCCATATTCTTAAAAATCCAGATAAACCAATTACGTTAGTTTGCGGTGGCCCTCCTTGTCAAGGTTTCTCAATGGCTAACAGGCAAAGGATTATTGATGACCCACGAAATCAACTTTATAAAGCGTATTTACAAATCCTTTCCAAAATCAAACCATATTTTTTCATAATGGAGAATGTTAAAGGGATGGCTAATAAATACGATGAGATAATTGTGAATTTCAAAGAATATTTGGGCGATGAGTATTTATATGATTACCGGTTATTGAAAGCTCAAGATTTTGGAGTACCCCAAAATAGAGAGCGTTTTATAATGATAGGTAATAGGATGGGGATTGAACCTGACAAGATATTTGAAGAGATTGACAAACATAAAAGGACTCCTTTTGTATTAAAAGATGCATTATATGGATTGCCTCATTTGGAAGCACGTAAAGAAAAAAATAGGGGTGAGTATGAATCTTTAGAGTGCGGATTTACAGAAAGAGATTTCTCATATCCAGATACAGAGTTTTATCACTTTATTAATGGTGATAGGATAATTACTAAATTGTACAACCACAAGAATAGATACAACAATGCACGCGACATAGAAATTTTTAGACGATTGCCTCAAGGAGCAAATTCTTTACATGAATCCATACAAGATATAATGCCATATAAAAGGCGTAATAATATCTTTAAAGATAAGTATTATAAGCTTGATGAAAACCAGATTTGCAAAACAATTACTTCACACATGAAATATGATTGTAATATGTATATTCATCCGTGGGAAGCTCGTGGCTTATCTCCAAGAGAAGCAGCGCGCATACAGACATTCCCAGATGATTATATTTTGAAAGGACCTCAAAATTCATGGTATGCTCAAGTTGGTAATGCTGTACCAGTCAAATTTGCAGAAGTAATAGGTAAGAGTATAATGAAATTTCTATGAAGCATTTAGAGTTATTTGCTGGAATAGGCGGATTTAGAAGAGCAATGGATGTTCTTACAAATGACCATATCATGGATTTTCAATGCATCGGGTATTCGGAAATTGATCCTAAGGCAGAGATAACTTATCGCTCCAATTACGACATAGATAAAGATGAAATTGTGATGGGTGATATTGTAAATTTCACAAGTACTAAAAAGCGTATCAAATCTCTTCCAAAATTTGATTTACTGACAGGGGGCTTCCCCTGCCAAACGTTTAGTATGATGGGAAATCAAGCTGGATTTGAAGAAGACCGTGGGCAGATGTTTTTCCGTATAATGGATATATTGGCAATTAAGAAACCTAAGTATGTTTTACTAGAGAATGTCAAAAATCTCTGTAACCATGACAAAGGAAGAACATTCACACGGATCAAAAGTGAGTTGGAGTCAATCGGTTATTGTGTTTATGCAGATGTATTTAACACTGCCGATTTCCATTTACCTCAAACACGGAACAGAGTCTTGATATTTGCAACAACAGCAAAAGTGCCTAAAGACTTTCAATTCTCTTCTAAATTGATTTCAGAAATGTTTGACAAGAAATACAAAGAAACGGGACTAGCATATTATGAAACAATTAATGATGTGCTAATGCAGGAAGTTGACTCCAAATATTTTCTCTCGGAACGAATAAAACCAACACTTCTTGCAGATGGTTCTTCAAATTTCAAGTCAAAATCAGATATAAATCAGAAGATAGCGCGTCCGCTAACTGCAACAATGCATAAAATGCATCGAGCTTGTCAAGACAATTACTATAGTCTGGATTTCATAAAGTCTCACGGCAAGATAAATCCTGTTGACACTATGACAAAAGAAGAATTAGCCCAATTACCAATTCGCAAACTGACACCTGAAGAAGCTTTTATGTTGCAAGGCTTTCCTGCTGAATTTGCTATAAAGGCCAGAGCAAATGGAGTATCAGATGGCGCTCTTTATAAACAAGCTGGTAATGCTGTGAGTGTCAATACAATATATGCCGTATTGTATTATCTTATTATGAATAAAATAATTAAATCATAAAAGAAATGGAAGAAATTACTAAACACATAAATGATACTAATGCAAGTTATCGCCATGTAGGAGCCGGTGATGCCAAGAATACAGACTTATTCTTGGACAATGAGCATTTCGATTTGTTTCGTGATTGTGGAGATCAAGTGACAGTAAGATTTGATAAGACAAATCTTACACAAGCGATATTGTTCATTGCCTCTATTCTGCCAAGGAAATTCGATCAATCAGCAAACCACTATGTTGTAAATTATTCTAATGATTTTGTATTTGATCAACTGGCAATACTAGATTCTTTGTTTAAAGAAAATGGAGTTTCAGTAAATACAATTACTCAAGTTTGGAATGCCAGAAAAGATGTCTTAAAGAAAAATGGAGAGATTGATAATCGCTTTTATTTCAATAACCTCCTTAAAGATGTTGAATTCAAAAATCACAATGGAGATGTTCAAACGACAAAGTTCACTATAAGGAATTATTTGGCAGGTGGTTTCTCAGAATTAAATATAAAAAAAGCTGCCGATGGAATATTTGATATAAAAATCAACAATATAACAGAGTCGTATAATGATGGCAAAGAGGATAAATTAGAGGATATTGCCATATCTCAACTAAAATGGGATGATGAATGTAGCCGTCAACAGATTTTCTATGGAGCTCCAGGGACTGGCAAGTCATACACTATAAACGAACTGACAGAAAACGAGAATGTAATAAGAACAACATTCCATCCTGACACAGACTATTCAACATTTGTCGGCGCATACAAACCGACTATGGGGCTTCAACCTATATGTGATGAAATAGGACAAACGGTGAAAATTGGTTCAACAGTTTTATACAAGGAACAAATTACATACGAATTTGTGCCACAGGCATTCCTGCAAGCATATATTGCTGCATGGAGGAAATATGCGGGTGCTGGCGAAAATGAGCCAAAGAAGCAATTTCTTGTTATAGAAGAAATAAACCGCGGAAACTGTGCGCAGATATTCGGTGATTTGTTTCAATTACTTGACCGTAATGAAAGAGGGTTTTCTGAATATCCAATAAAAGCTGATGCTGATATGCAAAAGCAGTTGAAAAAAGAACTTTATGGCTTGAGTGTAGTAAATGCGAACAAAATAAACGCATTATATAATAACCGCAATGTAGTAAGCGAAGTATTTAACGGCGACATACTCCTTTTACCAGACAATCTTTATATTTGGGCGACCATGAATACGAGTGACCAAAGTCTGTTCCCGATAGACAGTGCTTTCAAACGACGTTGGGACTGGAAATATATCCCAATATCAAACGCAAATAAGGGTTGGACAATCAAAGTGAATGGAAATAAGTATGATTGGTGGAATTTCTTGGAAAAAATAAACACGCAGATAGGTTCAACCACAAATTCGGAAGACAAGAAACTTGGTTACTTTTTCTGTAAGGCAGCCAATAATGAAATATCGGCAGAAACATTTGTCGGAAAAGTAATATTTTATCTTTGGAACGACGTATTTAAAGATTATGACTTTGACAGCAACATATTCAAGGATGATAACGGCGAAACGATGACCTTTGACAAATTCTATACAGCCGAGAGCAAAGACGCTAAAGTAAAAGAAGATAAAGTAGAAGCGTTTCTGGAAAAGTTGGGAGTGGATGCCACAGGGCAACAAGGAGATGATGAAAACAATAATGTTCCAAACAACATTTCTATAAGGGTAAACGGAAAAGAGATAAAATATATAAATGCCGTTCCATACACCGCTGTTGAGGAATACGTGAAAATGCACCCTGAAATGTCGGCACAGCAAGTTATTGATGTATGGGAACCATTCAAGAAATGTTCGATGCGCTCATGGGTCGTATGCAATAAAGAAGAGCATGACAGTATGGAACCAAAATATGCTAATTATTCATACGAAATTAAATGCTCGGACGGAAATTCAATTTGGGTGAACAAAGACGGATGGATGCATTATCCCGAAAATCAGAAATTGCGTGATACAATCAACGAGTTCATGAGTGCAGTCAATAATTCAAACCTTGGTATTATAATAACAGAAATCCCTGCATAACAAATGCGCATACTAATAGAAGAACACCAATATGATGCAGTAGATGTAAAAGACGTTCTTCATGGCATTGATGCCTTGGAGAATGTAGAGGGCAAAGTGTCAATACAGTATGTGGGGTATTATTACAATGCCGTATTGCAGGATTGCGTCTTTATTCTCCCCAAAGTATTACTTAACGACAAATCGGAATTAGTGTTCGGGAAGTACAGGCCAGAAGATGTAATAAATCTGAATGAAAATAATCCTCTTAGTCCGATTGAACGAAACTTCATTTATAAGTTTGCCGTATGGATTTACCGTGCCATAGTGGTTTACAAAAACAGCAAAGAGGGGAATTCGGAAATTGTCTACCACAGACATATTGCACAAATCGGCAATGGGCATCGTCGCCTAAGTAATACCTATCTTGACATATTGCTTTCGTTGATACAGTTTAATAAGGACAATCGAATCTTCTTTTTTACCATTGTAAAGAATATGCACAGTGGAATAAATAAAATAAATTGGACACGTACAATAAGCACTACAACCGCCATTGTACAAAATGGTCAGCCAATTTACTTGAATCCTGTTAATAAGAAAAGACAGATAAATTTTGATGAAGAACTGTTAATCATCTTCTTCTCCATTTTGAATTATATCGGTGATGAATACGGCTTTCCAAAATATATAGTGTGCCAATTCCAACTGATAACAGGAAAACGTTTCGAAACTTATCTCAAAGGCTTTGGTACACGGAGATTGCGACAAATCAAATACAAGTACTTCTCAGATAAAGCGTTACAACTGTGGCACCTTTGTTATGCTTTCTTTGATGAGACAAGGCAAATATTCATTACTACAGAAAAACGTGAGTACTTGTTGGTAAAGAGCTTTTATATTGTGTTCGAGACTATCATTGACGAGCTTGTAGGCGACAACCCTTTACCTGATGGGATGGAAAAGCAGCAGGAAGACGGTAAGATTGTTGACCATCTGTTTACGGCACGGAGTCTGATTGACAGTGAGGAAAAGCAGACATACTACATTGGTGACAGCAAGTATTACAAAATCGGGCATGAACTTGGTGCTGAATCTGTTTATAAGCAATATACCTATGCTCGGAACGTGATACAATGGAATTTGGATATTTTCAACGATGGCCATCAAACAGAATCCGGCGTAAAATTGCGTGACGACGTTACGGAAGGCTATAATATCATACCGAACTTTTTTATTTCGGCAAAACTCAATGATAATTTTGATTATTCAGACGACGGAATAGAGAAAACCGACCGAAAACACAACAAATATAAAAAGATCCAGTTTAAGAACAGACTGTTCGACCGTGATACATTACTGCTATTCCATTATGACGTGAACTTTCTGTTTGTTTTATCCTTGTATGCTCGTAATAATGCCGTTCAAAAAACAGAATGGAAAACAAAGATTCGCAATAAATTCAGACAAGAAATCCAAGATTGGCTGCAAAAGGATTATAACTTTTACGCGATGAAGGCCCATCCGGATGTAAACGGTGAGGAATATATAAAAAAGCATTTCAAGCAATTATTAGGCAAAGTTTATACGCCATTCGTAGATAATACTGTCTATTCATTAGCTTTAGACACAACAAGTTTGGAGAATGAAACTGAAAATGAGATGCTATTGAAAGAATTGCAAAAATACTTCTACATAGCAGAATGCAAGCTCGGCGAGCAACCTGAGCAAGCTCTTCACAAAACCATATCGGAAGGTTACTCTCCTGCCGCTGAAACAAAGAAAGATGGCGTGCTGATGGTTATGATGGAGAACTACGATACTAAGTGTATGAAGTTTCTTCCAACAGGCAAGCTCGCCATTGGTATTAAATACACAAAAGATTCTATGAAAATAGTGGAACACTTATCTTCTATAGGATATGTTTTATTTCACTATCGTAATAATACTACTGGACAACATTTGTTTGCAATAAAAGGTGCTTGTAAAGTGGTTTCATCAGAAGATGTTGAATCCGATAGGTATAAGAATGTTACTACAACTGAAATGTATCTTTCTGTTAATATAGACACATCGATAGAATTGTATGCATCAAATCTAGATTCTACTAAGAAAGAATGGACAAAAACAACAAGGTACGATGCTCAGTTTGCAGTAATAAACGACCTCTTAATAACCCAATAATATTATGCTAATAAGACAAATACAAAATAAGAACTTTCGTTTTTTGAAGGACTTTACAATAGACCTTCAGCCAGAATTATCTCTTGTCGTCATAAAGAACAATGAGGATCAGACATTTTATCTATAAAAATGCTGAATTTGATAAAGGCTTCGTCATTTTTGGATAAAGGTGAAAATTTATATAGAGCTTTTTGAGATTACATAATATGAAAATACAATCAGTTCATATCAGAAACTACCGAAAGTTGAGAAATTGTCATATAGATTTTGACAAAGAGGAAACTGTTTTCGTTGGTGCTAATAATAGTGGTAAAACTTCTGCAATAAGTGCTATTGTTTGGTTTTTAAAGAACACAGAGAAGTTTACTCTAAAGGAGTTCACCGCAACTAATTGGGCATTAGTTAATGAAATTGGCGACAAATGGTTGGAAGGAGATTCTGTAGATGAAGCATTATTAAGTTCTCATCAATGGGATGATATAGTGCCATCAATAGATGTCTGGATAAGTGTAGAAGATGGAGAACAATATCGAGTAAATCATTTAATTCCGTCACTTAGTACTTGGGACGGTAAAAAAGTAGGAGTTCGTGGACAGTACGAGCCTAAAGATGTAAAAAAGCTCTACATCGCTTACAAGGAAGCTAAGATAAAAGCTGAAACTTTAAAGGCAACAGAAGAATGGACAAATGCGTCCTCGCCTGAATTATACCCTCAAAATTTATGTGACTTTTTGGGTAAAGGGTCAAACCTCAGAGAATATTTCAGTGTGAAATACTACATCATAGATCCGGCACTTGAGCCTAATGACGAAGATAAAATTCAAGTAACTCCAGACAATGAGCTTGACAATAATCCCCTTGAAGAACTGATCAGGGTAGATACTATATTAGCATCAAGGGATTTTTCTGATCCGGAAGGACAACCTGATAATGATATAGATACGTTGTCAAAACAATTTCAACAATACTATAAGAGCAATAACCAAGAGGATGAAGAACCGACTTTGGAAGGTTTGAAACTCATTGGAGGTATCGCTAAGGCAAACAATACATATGACGAAAAATTAAGAAAGACCTTTGAACTCCCGATCGATGAGTTGAAGAATATCAATTATCCTGGATTCCAGAATCCAGAAATAAAAATACGAAGTAAAATTCAGATTGAAGAAGCCATAAAACATGATTCTGCTGTTCAATTTGCCATTCAAGGTATGGAAGAGTTGGTACTCCCAGAGAAATACAATGGCCTTGGATATCGAAATCTTATTTCTATTTATCTGAAACTAATGGACTTCAGAGAAAAGTGGCTGAAAGCATTAAGTGAAGAAAAGAATATTGAACCTATTCATTTGGTATTTGTAGAGGAACCAGAAGCGCACTTGCATGCTCAAGCACAACAGGTGTTTGTAAAGAAAGCTTTTGAAGCTCTGTGCAATAACGAACTAATTAAAAATAATCCTTGGCTAAGTACACAACTTGTGTTAAGTACGCATTCAAATCATGTTGTAAACGAACTTGATTTGAACTGTATGCGCTATTTTAGACGAGTGATAGGTGATGGTGATAAAATGCCTATTTCAAAAGTTGTGAACTTATCTAGTACCTTTGGAACAGGTGAAGAAGAAACAAAACAATTTGTAACGAGATATATACGTTTGACTCATTGCGATATATTCTTTTCGGATGCTGTTATTTTAGTTGAAGGGTCTGCGGAAAAGATACTTATTCCAAGTTTTCTTGCAAAAGCAGGGTTAGATTCATATTATATTTCTGTTATAGAAGTGAATGGTCGCCATGCACATAGCTTTCGTCAACTTATTGAAAAGCTCGGAATCGCAACCTTGATTGTGACGGATATAGATGCAACTGAAACAAAAGTTGGAGAAGACGGGAAAGAAAGACATCCGTCTGTAATTACAGCCAAAGGAAAAGATTATAAAACAGGTAATCTTTCCATTAAAAGCTGGCTACCCCAAAAAGAACGGATTGATGATTTATTGGCATTGGATGAGAAAGAAAAAATTATAGGTAATGTAAGAATCGCATTCCAAACCGCAATAAACGTTAAATGGGATAAGAATCAAGATGATATGACAGAAATATGCCCCTATACTTTTGAAGATGCATTGATATTTACTAATCTTGAATTATTCCGACAAAAAGGGCTCAAAAAAATGGGCGCCATCACTACCATTTCAAATCTGTTGAGGCATAGTAATTCAGCTGATGAATTACATAATAAGATATTTGCTAAGTTAGAAGGCAAAAATGGTTTCCAGAAGGCTGATTTTGCTGTTTCTCTGCTTTATAAAGACGATTTTGTCGATTTAGTTGCCCCAGTATATATTCAGGAAGGGCTTGAATGGATGAAGGAATATTTGGATTCTAATGGCAATAAAAATGGGAAATAATATTGATGCTCAGGTAGATGAAACACTCACAAAGTGTATCCTTTCAACGCCACGTAAGAGCTTTTTTCTTTTTGCTGGAGCAGGCTCAGGAAAGACTCATTCTTTGGTTCTCCTTTTGAAAAAAATACGTGATAGCATTGGCAAAAATTTGCTGTTGCGAGGAAAGAACGTTGCTGTCATTACTTATACGAATGCTGCTACGGATGAAATAATCAACCGTTTAGATTATAGTCCTATTTTCCATGTATCTACAATTCATAGTTTTGTCTGGGATGTTATCAAATACTATCAAACAGATATTAAGAAGCTATATTGCGGATATATTGTTAAAGATATGGAAGCATTGAGCAAGAAGCTAGATGAAACAAAAAGCAAGACCACAAAAACTTATCTTTCCAATGTAGAAAAATTAAAGTATCAGAAAGAACGATTAGTAAAAGCACAGATGATAGAGAAATTTGTGTATAATCCCAATGGCAGTAATCCAGAGTATAATGCATTGAACCATTCAGAAGTTATTAAGATTTCAGCTCAAATGATTATTGAGAGTAAAATGCTACAGCAAATTATAGCACAACAATATCCGATACTCTTGATTGATGAGAGTCAAGATACAAAGAAAGAGCTAGTTGAGGCTTTCTTTAAAATTCAAAAGAATTTTGCTGATATTTTTACTTTAGGCTTGCTTGGCGACCAAAAGCAGCGGATTTATACAGACGGGAAAGAGGATATGGAAAGTATCATTCCTGCCGGATGGGAGAAGCCGGTAAAGAGAATGAACTATCGCAGTGCTAAACGAATTATCCAGTTGGCTAATACTATTGGTCTGGATATTGATATTCATGCAGAGCAAAGACCACGCGAAGATGCTGATGATGGTTTTGTCAGGCTTTTTGTGGTGCGACAACATGATGACATAAATAGAGACGAAGTAGAGCAAACTATAATGAAGCTAATGAGCGAGTACACTCAAGATGGAAAATGGACGGGAGTGGATGCTGACGTAAAAATTCTAACATTGGAACACATGATGGCGGCGCGAAGACTAGGATTTGATGGTTTTTTTGCTTCATTTAGTAAAGTTTCAAAATATCAGATGACTTTCCTTCAAGGCTCTGTATCGGAAATAGATTTTTTTACAAAGGAAGTGCTACCCATTGCAAAATCTATAAATGGAGATGGGCGAGTCGCATTGGAAATTTTAAAAGAATATTCGCCATTATTGAGCAGACAGAATGCAGAAAAACCATATGAACTTTATTTGAAATGCAGAAAAGAAGCAAAAAAAATTACTGATATTGTGAATGGGAATGGTACTATACGTACCGTCGTAGATGAAATTATAAAATCTCAACTACTGATAGTTCCAGATGTTGTAAGACAAGCACATTCACTGAGGCTCTCAGATCTAGAAGATACTATAGAAGATGAATTACGTGCTTGGGTAGAAGTAATGGATTTGCCGATAGACATGATACATAAGTATGATGACTACGTGAATCACCGTTCAAGATTTGATACACACCAAGGAGTTAAAGGCCTAGAATTTGATCGCGTAATGGTTATTATAGATGATTCTGAATCAAAAGGTTTTTTATTTAGTTATGACAAATTATTCGGTGTAAAAGATTTGTCGGACAGAGATAAGCAGAATTTAAGTGAGGGCAAAGAAACCTCCATTGAGCGCACTAAAAGATTATTTTATGTCACATGTACTAGAGCAAAGAACTCATTGGCGGTTGTGATGTATACAAGCAATTTAGAAAAAGTTAAGGCTAACGCTATAATTAAAGGTTGGTTTACAGAACAAGAGATAACGATACTATAATAATATGGGATATTTTCCGGTCACTGTAAAAAACTAGCATTAAGATGGTGTTATGGACAGACTGACTAAAGAACAGCGTCACCGTAATATGGCGGCTATACACGGAAAG
>ULMQ01039156.1_pt1 | contig 15910 bp, 6 predicted proteins | sample 1951701 | NCBI WGS metagenome assembly ULMQ01 (sample SAMEA4835555, study PRJEB28245) | human gut metagenome | biome: gut microbiome; material: fecal sample | place: Denmark | collected 2008
GAAATTATGTGTAAGTCGTGACAATCTGGCAGCCCTTGTACACGAGATCGGACTGAAGTATAAGGAATTGAACCGGAAACCTGAGATTGATTTCTGTCTTGAGATTGAGCAGGAAGATATGTCTTTGTTTTTTGATAAGGAGGTAGTAACGATTATACTGGATAATTTGATCTCCAATGCTATAAAATATACAGAGAAAGGAACTATAACTTTAGGATTACATCAGGTGGTCCGGAATAATATACACCATACGGAAATCAGTGTGAGTGACACCGGTTTCGGTATTGCTCCCGATGCATTGCCTCATATTTTTGACCGTTATTATCAAGAGGGAAGCGAACATCAGGCTTCAGGAACAGGTATTGGTCTGGCTCTGGTAAAGAACCTGGTAGTTTTGCATGAGGGGGAGATCAGGGTTGAAAGTTCTTTGAATGTGGGAAGTACTTTTTATGTCAGTCTGCTGACGGATAACACGTATCCTCATGTGCTGCATGCTGACTCGACGGAGAAAACTTCCGATGAAAAGGACGAAAAAGAAGAAAATATAGAACCTGTGCATAGTGGTAAGCGTATTCTGCTGATAGTGGAAGATAATAGGGACATCTGTGATTATATTGTAGAATCTTTCTCGGACGATTTTGAAGTGAGGACTGCCGCCAATGGTGAACAAGGTTTGGAACAAGCGTTGGGCTGCATTCCTGATATTATAGTCAGTGATATCATGATGCCGGTGATGAACGGTATCGTGATGTGCCGGAAATTGAAAGAAGACTTGCGTACCAGCCATATTCCCATTATTTTGCTGACGGCAAAGGATTCTTTGCAAGATAAGGAAGAAGGGTATCAAGTAGGTGCTGACTCTTATCTGACAAAGCCTTTCAGTGCTACTTTGTTGCATAGCCGTATCCATAATTTGCTTGAATCCCGCAAGTTGTTGGCAGAGCGTTTTAATACGAATTCCATACTCATTGACAAACGTGCGGCAGTAACTGAGTCTATGAATAAATTGGATAATGAGTTCCTTGAGAAGATTAACAAGCTGATTGAAGATCGTCTTTCTTCTGAGAAAATTGATATCGGTTATTTGTCGGACGCCATGTGTATGAGTAATTCTACCCTATATCGGAAGATGAAGGCATTGACCGGACTTTCCACCAATGAATATATCCGCAAAATAAAGATGCAATATGCGGAACGTCTGTTATTAGAAGGGAAATACAATATTTCAGAGGTTGCATTCAAGGTGGGAATTAACAGTACGGTCTATTTTCGTCAGTGTTTTAAAGATGAATTCGGTATGGCTCCTTCTGATTATCTGAAAAAGATAAAACCGGAATAGAGTGGTTGTGTAAGCCGTTTCTTCCATATAGTTAAGCTTTTTTTTACAGTCATCTGCTACAGACTCCGCCAGTGGACTGTAAGGTCTGCTTGGGTGGACTATACAGTCTGCTGCAATGGACTCTACGGTCCATTGAGGGAGTCTGTAGTAGGTAACCGTAAGAAAAGGCTTAATTGTAGGCAAGAAAAGCCTTAGTTAATAGGGAGATTGGACTTTGAAGGAAAGTTGCTGTTTCTCAATTTGTATGTTTATAAATGATTGTAGAATGCTTTCACCGTTTCCCATTTATAATAAGGAGCAATAGGGCTGTCAATGGGTAATTTGACTTCATTTTCATTATGTAGCAATTTTACAATAACTTCTCCTTGTTTATTCTTGAAAAAGATTAATTGAAGGTTGGCTCCCATAGGTGAAACACGGAAATCTTGCCAGGCCAGGTAATATCGGTCGGGATCTGTTTCTTGATTGGAGCATCCTTCTACTTGCATGAGTGCCAACAGACGGATCAGGTTGGTATCATGTCCGAAACGGAGGGTGGCGCAAGGAGTTCCTTCACGGATGGCGCGGTCGGCACTTTCTATAATATTCTTCAATAAAGATTTTGCACTCTCGGGGGCTGCTCCCTGATTGACGGGAGCATTGGCATTGCAAATATACATCCGATAATTCACAGACTGCCAGATACCGAATAATTCTTCTTTTTCAAACAAATCATAAAAGGATAGAGGCAACTCTACATCTTGCATGTCGGAAGCAATCCAATAAAGTCCCATCATGAGCTCGCGGGGATTCCTGACTTCTTTGGGATTTTTGAAAAGTGAAGCGATTAAACGTTCCGGATGAATATGATTTTCTTCGAATGTATGGAAAGCTGTTCTCCATGGCGCACTTGCCGAACCCAGCTTTTCGGCTTCGGGTGAAGTATAGGCAATGTAGTCCATGTGTCTTTGGTTGGCTTCGCGGGTGATCTGGAGGGAGGGGTTTAGTTCTTTCAGTTGTTCTGTGAATGCGGACATGCTCATGATACAACGTACGGAAACGCTCGAACGCGCTGATATGTTGGCGCTGTCCCGGAATATATGGGGATATTGTTGATAAAGCCGTTTGGCAATGGCTTTATGTTGTCGTTCTCCTAATGGGGTCAGGTTTCCTCCGCGCCCACGGGCATTTTCCCATACTTTCTGGAGTCTGAACCTCACATCTTCACCTAAATCGGTAAGTCCTGATTTATTGTGAAACGTATCAAAGACACGAATGACTTCTAGATAACGTTCGTCCGAAGTCATCCAGCGGGACCCATGGCGTCCGTAATGGCTGATGTAGAAAGGACTGTAACCTTCGGGTACCGGAGTTTGTATGCCGTTTGGTGTGGGATAAGCATAATAGATGCTACCCATTTTTTCCGGGCTTTGGATGATTTCTTCTTTCAGATTGTGTGCGGGGAGATCTATGGGAGCTACTTTCCAATTGATGCCGAGCGGATTATTTTGTATTTCCCATATCAGAGGGAAATCCGGATTATCCATAATCCACATTTCGCATCCGTCTACTGAGTCGTTTACATGCAGTAAGGAATAGCCCATAGCTTGTGACTTGGTATCAGCCAGTTGGTATTCTGTCTGATTATAATGAAATGCCTTTTGGCTTTTCAATTCCTGAAAAGCGGTTGCTGAAAGTAGGGCAAAGGTTTCTTGAATGGGGAGACAGATATGCTGTCCGTCTTCCGGCTGTAAGAAGCTTAGTCTGACCGCCGTTTTTAAAGCTTCTTGGGGCATGGCGTAGCTGCCTGATTGCCATCGGGTGTTTCTTTCAATTCCCCAATGCAGATAAAGGGTGTCGTTGGACTGATTGAAAGTAAATTGGTACTTTCGGGTTTGTCCATGCAGTTTGAATACAAATAACAGAGGGTTGGTAATGATATCTTGTGCCATTACATTTCCCATCAGGTTGCCGATAAGCAGAAAGCATATAAAAAGTTTTTTCTTCATCGTATGTTACTCTTTAGGTTCAGGAAATAGCTTGCTCCCCCAGTTACCGGGACTGGGGCCCATTTTTAAAACCAACTCGCCTCCTTTGATGATATCATTATGGCGGATGGCGGAATATGGATAATTCTTTCCATTTAATAATATCGACCGGATATACTTGTTCTTTTCGGAAAGCCCTTCGGCTTTGATCGTGAATGTTTTGCCTTCCTGTAAATGGAAACGACTCTCTGTCAGTAGAGGGGTATGGATTAAATAATAGTCTTGTCCGGCATTGGGGTACAACCCCATCATGTGGAATACCAACCACGATGACATGGCTCCGGAGTCATCATTTCCGGGAAGACCGGCAGAACCGTCATTATAGTTCTTCTGGATAATTTCATGGATGCGGTCGCCGCTTTTATCCGGACGCCCTACCCAGTGGTATAGGCAGGGAGTGAGGAAGGAGGGTTCATTATTCACATTGAAGAAACCCTTGTCAAAGAAAATATCCAGCCGTTCGTCAAACTTCTCTTTTCCGCCACATTGTTCAATGAGTCCGGGTACGTCATGCGGAATGCTGAGTGAATATTCCCAGGAGGAGGCTTCATAAAAGAACATGTTCCACCAAGGAGTATACCAAGGACCTTCAAAGGTAACGGGAGTATATGTGAAGGTGGGTTTCTGGATATGGGAGTTTCCGAAAGGTATTTTGTCTAACCAGTTTCCTTCTTTATCCCGGGGAAGTATGAATCCTTTGACTCCTGCATGTTCATAATCGGCCCGCCACAAGTTCTTCCAGTTGGAAGATTGTTTCAAGTATTGCTGGTACAAGTCTGTCTTGCCTAGTCCTTTTGCTACTAAGGCTATGGTATAATCACAATAGGAGTATTCTATTGTGCGGTTTCCGGCTCGGGGAATACCGTATGGAATATATCCCAATTCCAGATAAGGAATCAGTCCGCCTCTTCCCTCCGCTTCTTCGTTACCTCCGGGCGGTATGGTCGCATCTTTCAGCATAGCTTCCAAAGCCAGATGGTAATCTATGTTTGGTAGTCCTTTTACAAATGCATCGGCTATAACAATTTCGGCGTTGGAGCCGCCTTGTGTCCGTCCGTTACAATTTCCGCTTCGTGCATCAGGCATGTAGCCGTCCCGTTTATAGATATTGATCAGTGAACGTACAATGTCTGTTTCTCTTTGAGGGTCAATCAGTGTGATAAGTGGAGTTGAGGTGCGGTAGGTGTCCCAGATAGCATAAAAATCATCATAATAAGGTTCCGGATCACTCCATAATGGATTTTCACCGGTACGGTCTACAGGCATTAACATGGTATGATAGATACCGGTATAAAACATACGCTTATATTTTTCGGGTGTATTTGAGGCTATATCAATGCGTTGCAATAAGTTTTCCCATTGTGCCAATAAGGCTTGCCGGGTGTCCTCAAATGACCAATGAGGTATTTCGTTCCATACATTCTCTCTGGCTTTGAGAGAACTGATAAATGAAATTCCGACTTTCAGTTGAATGGTATTTGCAGAAGAAGGGAAACGCAACAAAGCTCCGGTTTTTTGTTGGGAGTCTGGCTGGTATCGTTCATTGCTGATCTGGCTTCCTTTCCATGTGGCCGTTTGTACAAAGGGATGGTCGGTTACTGCATAAAAATAAACGGTGTAGGCACGTCCGTTATTCCAACCTCCGCGAATACGGGTATATCCCATTACTTCGTGATCGGATATGATTTGAATTTCCGAACCTACAAATTGTTGTGCTTCGCGGGCATCGGGGGTCGGTTGTTCACCCAGGAAGAAGCCGGCGTCAACCAACAGGGATTTTAAGGAATCTTCGGGATAGGTGAATCGGTAGAATGAGGCGCGTGGAGCAGTTGTTATTTCAGTATATATGCCTGTTCTCTGGAATTCGGTAGCATAATAGCCCAAGCGGATTGTTTCATCTTTGCGATAGTCTATATGATTGAGCTGATCCATACCTTTGCCAAAAGGCATGACAAGTATGTTGCCATATTTAGGACCTCCTCCTGTCCCGCTGACGTGTACTTGGGAGAACCCGTTAACTTGTTCGGGCATAGGCAGCCAACCACTATTGGGATGGACAGTGCAATCGGGCGATGGTTTCACCATACCATAAGGGCAGGAGGGGCCGATAAATACCCGTCCCAGTCCTTCCGAACCGATTCTGGGATCTACGTAATCAGAAAGTCTGGCTTCCTGTGCCGCGACCGTCACGGGCAGCAGCAGGAAGACCAGTCTTAACAAAGAAACTTTGAATGGAATGTGGGTCATAATTATTTCTTGTTTATTTTTACACGTATTGTATTCTTCTCTTTGATATCTCCTCCGGCTTGTGTCAATTGAGGGAAGGCCCAATAAATGTTACAGCCGGTAATCCGAATATCCGAAGCGGTGTCCAGATAGAAAGCATAAGTCTTGTCATATACAAAACCATCTCCGTTACAAGGACGTTTGTCATACACACCGCCTTCATAACCGGTACGTTTTAACAACTTGACATCTATTTCATCAAAATAGATATGGTGCACCTTCTCCGGAGTGTCTCCCCCTACGAAAATGCCGTTTTCACTAGTGCATTTAATCTGATTGAAGAAAATGTTGCTGACTTCTCCCGAGTGTCCTTTCGTTGCACCTTTGGGGAAACGCCAGCCTGCATCTTTATGATTGCCTACGGCACGAGGGTATGAGGTGACATAGATAGGTTCCGCTTTACCCCACCATACATCAGAATAGAACATACAGTCTACTAATATATTGGAGAAAATGACATTGCTCACAGTACCTTCATCCCGGTTTTGTATGCCGATGCCCCGGTTGCTGTTTTTGATAATGCAATTATTGAATAATACATTCTCAATTTTATCCATATTTTCCGAGCCAATCTTGATGGCGCATGAGCGTGAAGTCATGACACAATTAGTCACTACAATATCTTCGCAAGAGCCATATTCTTCAAATTCCCGACGATTCTTCAGGCAAATGCAGTCATCGCCCGATTCAATGAAGCAGTTCGCTATACGTACTTTTTTGGAGTGATCCACATCAATACCGTCACCGTTGCGTATTTTTAGATTATTCAATAAAGAGATGCCGTCAATCAAGGCATCGTAACAGCCTATCAGGTGTATTGTCCAATAGGCGCTGTTCCGGATCGTGATGTCACGGATAACGGTCTTCTCTACATTGATAAGGGTAAGCACATGTGGGCGTGGGTCAAAATCAGTGACGGGCTTCAGCTCGTAGGAATCATCCAGCTCTTTGCCCATGAAGGCGATTCCGTTTCCGTCTATTTCTCCTGTACCGGTAATGGATATTTGTTTTAAGTCTTTTCCACTGATCCACATCATTCCTTCGCCACGGTTTTCGCGGAATGCGCTTTCTGTATAGATGCTTTCATCGGGGTTGGCCAGCAATCGGGAGTTGGGTTCCAGATGAAGGTTCACATAGGATTTCAAATATAGCGGGCCGCATAGAAAGGTGTGTCCGGCAGGAATGATTACGGTTCCGCCACCGGCAGCGGAACAGGCATTGATGGCGCGTTGTATAGCGGCGGCATCATCTGTTTGTCCGTCTCCTTTGGCTCCATAGGTCATGATGTCGTACGTGTTCCCTTGATGGGAAATACTGCATCCTGTCACAAACAACAGGAGGCAGCATAAGAGGCTGATGATAGTTTGATTCTTCATATGGATTGTTTTTTATTTTTTGTACTTATTTCATATTGTCGGGAGGCAGGCTGAGGGCGGATGCTCCCCAGTTTGTATTAGGGTTCGGGCCCATCTGGAACTCTAATGTTCCTCCCTGTATTATATCTTGGTGTGTAAAGTAATTCTTGTCATATTCTTTTCCGTTTAGTTTTGCTGACTGGATATATATATTTTTTTTGTTGGCGTTGTGGGCTAATATGGTGAATGTCTTTCCGTTTTCCAAGCGGATGCTCATCCGGGGAAAAGAAGGGCTTCCTATTATATAATAAGGTGTACCGGGACATACCGGATAGAATCCCATAGCAGAAAATACATACCAGGCAGACATTTGCCCTGCATCATCATTACCTGACAGTCCACCGGGAGCATTCAGATATTCTGTTTCCATAATATGACGCACCTCGCGTTGGGTTTTCCAAGGCTGTCCGGCATAGTTGAAGAGGTAGGCTATCTGGTGGCAAGGTTCGTTGCCGTGCCAGTAGCGGTGTTCGCTGAACATGGAATCCAGTTTGGCGATGTATTTTTCTTTTCCACCCATACATTCCATCAGTCCGTATACATCATGGGGAGCATACCAAGTATAGTGGCAGGGAGCTCCTTCGGTGATGAAGCGGGTGAAAGAAAAGGCGTTACCGGTATCGGTGAGGAAACTTCCGTCAGCATATCTGCCTTGGGCATATCCGGTGCTAGGGTTTATTACGTTACGGTAATATCGTGCACGTATCATTAATGTATCATAAAGTCCTGTTTTTTGTGGATCAGGAAAGTAATCATCTGATGTTTCCAACTTTTGCAGGACTTGGGCCAATACGAAATCATCGTATGCATATTCTAAAGTACGTGATACTTGTTCGCAGGTGTGAAAGGCTTCCGGTACGCTGTCTTCCAAAGGAATGTATCCATATTTCAGATAAGAATTCAAGGCGCGTCGTCCCATTCCGTTTTTGTATTCTTCATAGGTGGAGGGGGTCTTGAATGCGTTCCGGAGCATTCCTTCGCAAGCTTTGTTGATATCAAAATTACGGATTCCTTTGATATAGGCATCTCCCAGTGCGGAGATGCAATGATCGCCTATCATGGCTGCGGTATAACTGTTCCAACAAGGGAATATAGGCAGCCAGCCACCTTGTTCATATTTGTCTACCAATGATTGCATTATGTCTCCGGCTTTCTTTGGGGTCAGGATATTGATTAACGGATGGAGAGCACGGTAAGTATCCCACATACTGTAATCTTCATAGTAATTTCTACCGTTGGCTGATTGTCTGAACGGGTGTCCTGTGGAGAAAGAAGGGTAGCGCCCGTCTACATCATTGAATGTACGTGGCAGGAATGAGGCACGGTAGAGTGCTCCGTAAAATTTCTCTTTATCGTTTCGGTTGTTTGTCTGTACTGTAACTTGTGAAAGCCTTTGTTCCCAAATGGAGTTCAGTTCCTGCCGGGTGCGGTCAAAATCCCAATGAGGTATCTCGGTGTCCAGATTCTTTTGAGCGCCTTCCATGTCAGTAAAAGAGGAAGCGGCTTTGATTAATACGGGTTCTTTTGGGTGTATTTTGAACCGGAGATATGCACCTATACCTGTTCCATCGGCTATCTGTCGTTGTCCGGCGAAGAGACTGTCATACCGGAATGTACCATATTCCTCTATTTCATTTTGATATTCAATGACAAAGTACCCGTTGTATCCGGCGGGGGCTCCCCAGCCTTGATAGATACGGTGTACGGGATTGTATCCGCGTATCTGTTTTTTTATAGTATCGATTTCAATATATCCTTCTCCTTCATCGCTGTTAGGATTGACTATGAGATAAGCATCTTCCGGTTGGTTATAAGTGAATCGGAAAATGGCTGAACGGGAACGTCCGGTCATTTCTGCAAAAATGGAATAATCTTTGAGAAGGACGGAGTAATAGGCAGGCGTTGCTGTTTCTTCTTGGTGAGAGAACAGGCTTCCTCGGTCTTGGGGGAGATATTTCAGTGTACCCGATACAGGCATCAAGGTCATGGAACCGTAATCTTGTGTACACCCTCCGACAATCCAATGTGAATTGCGGAACCCCTGTATCTTCTTATCTTTGTAATAATAGGGAGCCTTGCATTTTATTTCTGTATCTTGTGTCTGGGGAGTCCAAAAGTTCATTCCGTTGGGCTCTAGGACGGCAGGCAGCGTCTGTCCGTACTCTTCGGTATTTTTGCCGAAAAGTCCTGCGGTATGGGTTATGCTCGGTGCAGTTCCCGTACGGGTATCTACATAGGACAATAGGGATTCTTCCTGATGTCCGGTGCAAGACATGAACAGGCTACATAGAATCAGCAGATAAGATAGGGTACTTTTCATGGCTCTTCTTGGAAAAGGGTTATTTTTTAATCTCCTGACGGAGCATTTTTACAAAGAGTTCCGGCCGGTCCAGATTGACTAAATCGGGATGGGCTTCAATCGCTTTTTTATATTCTTTTTCACTCGCATTCTGAATAGCAGCCATTATCTTGATATGATTGCTTTTGCAGAATTCTTTGAATTGAGGGGTGATATTGAGGATATCTGTTTCTACATAGGCCGGGGTGCATATTTTCATCCATTTCTTCAGAGCCGCTATATTGGAGGCATTTACTTTAATCTTCATTTCCGGAGCGATTCTGATAAATTCTTTCAGCATTTCAGAGTCTGCAAACCAGAAGAAGCTTTTATTTTCATATCCTTTTTGGCGTACTAATATAACCAAATCTTTTATCGGAGTTCCTCGTTTTACATCAAAAAAAATGTGTGCCTTTCCTTGTAGGGTGTCTAGCATTTCGGCTATACGGGGTACGTGAATGCCGGTAAATCGAGAACTGAACCAACTGCCGGCGTCTAATTTTTCAATATCTTTGGATAGCATATCTTGAATGGGACCTTTACCGTTGGTAGTACGGTCCAAAGTTTCATCGTGCAGATTATAAAGTATATTGTCTTTACTTTTGCGCACATCCACTTCTATCCAGCCGGCTCCATGTTCCAATGCAGCTAGAGCTGATGGAATGGTGTTTTCCGGCGCTATATGGTTCGCTCCTCTGTGTACTACGATTTCGATAGAGTCCTGGTACATCATTTTTTGGGCATATATAGGAGATGGGAATAATGCCAAGATAGATGTCGCAATATGAAGCAATAAGATTTGATGAAGTTTCATGAATTATTTTTTGCTTTAAAGGTTTTTATAAGAGCTTGCTGTAACAAGCCCTTATAAAAACTTATTTAATTTATTAATAACCGTAATTTTGCTTCCAGTTGGTGTTTGAATTCATCAAGCCGACAGATACAGGAAAGATCCTACGCCATTTTTCGGTTTGAGCTTCCGGATGATATTGATTTTTATATCCCCAGTCGTCTTCGAACTTTCCAAAACGGATTAGATCATTACGTCGCCATGTCTCTGCATAAAATTCACGGCCACGCTCTTCAAGTAACTCGTTTAATGAAGGAGTATGCTCTAATAATGGAGCGTTACAATAGCTGCGTATTTGGTTGAATAGGGATTGTGGCGTGTCGCCGTTAGTGGCTGTTGCCCCCCGTAGAATAGCTTCTGCTTTCATCAGCAGAATATCTGCATAACGGAAGATAGGTACATCATTGCTTTGATTGCGGTTATAGAGGTTATAATCGTCTGCTTGAATAGCCCATTTGATGCATCGGTATCCCTGGCACCATGCGTTCAAGTCATTTCCAAGATCCATTTGGTCATTCAAGATGGTGATGTTCTTGGTGAGGACAACTTGTTGTCCGTTGTATATATAAGGTTCTGTTCCCATTGTATGTGTGCTGATGTCATAATAGTTGATCGCACCTTTCATGATGATCTCATTGCGTTCATCTCCTTCCAGGCAAAAACGGTCTGCCGCCTCGGGAGTAACGATGAAAATGCCTCCGGCATTTTGGGATAGTGTTATGCCGAACAGTCCTTTACCGTCCGCACCATCATTGTTGAATTTAGGCCAGAATTGGAAACGGGCGTAAGTATTGGCTCTGGTTGATGTTTCATTATTTTGGTATGGCATTGCATAGATGAAATCCTTAATCTGATAGCCGTTGTCTGGCATGAATTTCTTGCGATAACCATCACTGAGATTGAAATGACCGGAGGCGATGATATCATCGCAATATTTTATGACATCATTCAATTTGGAATTAGTCATGCTTGGATCATAAGTAGCTACATCATCACAGGTATAAACAGCCCAGTTTATATAGAGTTTGGCAAGGAGAGCCTCAGCCATCCATTTGGTTGGTTTGCCATAAGTGGAAGCATCAACATCTTCTTTTAAACCGCCAGAAGCCAAAGCACGGAGCAGGTCGCTTTCGATAAATTTTGTAATTTCGGAACGGGGAGAACGGTCGATAGCTTCAGAATCGCCGATCAAGTGGTCTAATTTGGGAGTTGCTCCGAATGTATCCATAAAAATAAAATGATAGAAAGCACGCATGGCAAGTGCCGGAGCAATCAAAGCTTCCTGTTCGGCATTGTTTTCATCTTCTCCACCCAAGTCAAAAATTGCTTGGTTGCATTTTGTGATTGCAGCCGGAATATCACCAGCCCAGTCCACGTGTGCGTCGCCTGGAAGGCTGGCATGAAGAGAGGAATGGATATAATTGCCGCCATCATACCAGTTACCACCAAATGTCACTGCCATGAATTCATCAGAGGACAGCAGGGCAGCTTCCATATAACGACGTCCTAGTGCTCCGCCGAATCCATAATACAAACCTGCCATTTTCGCTTCCTTGGCAATTTCGGAATCCGGGTATTCTGTATAAGTGGATTTAAGATCCACATCTAGATCTGTGCAGGAGGAGAAGGTGAACAGACCACCTACCAGCCAGGTTGTTAATTTTATGCTATTTTTCATATCAGTTTTCAATTATATGGTTAGAAATTCATGTTTACACCGATCATAAATGAACGGGTACGCGGATAGTAATTGGTGCGTCTGTCCATACCCGGTTCCAAGCCTCCAAGGTTGATTTCCGGATCACGACCGGAGTAACCGGTAATGGTGAATACATTATTACAAGTAGCGTATAGCTTGAGCGAGTTTATCCAGTTACCAATTTTGCCGAAAGTATATCCCAATGAAACCGAGGACAGACGGAAATAACTACCGTTCTCTATCCAGCGATTGGATGGTGCTTGAGATTGTGTGTCAGTAGCACGGTGTTCGGTAGCTACGCTTTTTAATACATTGCGGCCTTCTTTCACAAAAGAAACATTAGAGTATTGTTCTGCAGTGGCGTTGTAGATATCTTGTCCAAAAACACCAGTAAAGAATAAATCGAGATTCCAGTTCTTGTATTGGAAGTTATTGCTCCAGCCTAAATTTAAATCAGGTTGTGCGCAGCCGGTAATAGTACGGTCTCTATCAGTTTCAGGATCTGTGGTCGTTTCGCCTGTACGTTCACCCGTTTCAGGATCGTGTACATAAAAGATGGATACTCCTTGGTTATTGTAGCCGGCCCATTCGTAGGTGTAGAAGGTGCCGATAGGATGTCCTTCCATGATGCGCTGTACGTCTGCATTTGAAGAATAACCTGCGATTTCAGGATCGGCTGCACGGATATAATCTACGGAATATTCGCTGTTGGATATACTTTCTACGTTATTTTTATTATGAGATAAGTTCAAACTGGTTTGCCAAGAGAAATTTTTTGTTTGTATGGGAGTGGCATTAATGGTAAATTCAATACCTTTATTGCTGATATCTCCCACATTGGCCGGCATGGTTCCGAAAGGATAGCGGTTTGTGGAAACCTCGTAAGTGTATATCAGGTCGCTGGTACGCTTGTCATAGTATTCGATGGTTCCTCCTAATCTGCCTCCAAAGAAGCTGAAGTCCAGCCCGATGTTCAACATGGCTGTACGTTCCCATTTTAGGTCTGGATTGGCATTTGAGGCGGCTGCCAGGGTATGGTAACTATTCTGTGTGCCATTGGCGTTTGTATAGTTGAACCAACCTGAAGTACTGTAAGTCTGGATAGCCGAATAAGCTCCGAATCCGAGTGAGTTACCACTAACACCATAACCAACACGGAACTTCAAGTCATCGAAAACATTTAAATCTTTGATGAACTTTTCTTCGCTCATACGCCATGCCAACGATGCAGATGGAAAAGTTCCCCAACGGTTGTTCTTTCCAAAGGCAGAGGAGCCGTCACGGCGAATTGTTGCTTGAAGCAGGTATTTGCTGTTGAAGGAGTAGTTGATACGTCCATAAAATGAGATCATACGTAAAGTTTCCAAATGACCGTTATTATTGCTGGTGATACCGCCATTCTGCCAATCCATTTTATTGGCAAGGTTCAGATTATAAAAAGTGGTGTTATCATTGTAAAAGTCGTAGACATCCAGACCGAAACTGTCATTGTCATCATTCTGTTCCCATGAATAACCGGCCATCAGGCCCAGTTTGTGGATATTGGCGAATGTATGATCATAGTTTATGTATGTTTCAAGAATTTTTTTCTTGTTTTCTGTTGCAATACGTTTAGCTTCGCCATTTCGGGTGTTATATTGGGATTTGCTGGTATGGTATTCGTTCCATATATATTGTTCGTCTTGATAGGAAAGACTTAAGTTCCATTTTAAGTCCTTAGTGATATCTAAAGTACCTTTGGCTGTTCCTTGAAGGAGTTTCTTGTTGTTTTCAAAAGTATCTTCATTGATCATGGATACAGGATTGAAGTTTTGGGAGATAGTTTTGTCGCTATACCAAGAACCGTCTGCGTTGGTGACAGGAACTAGTGGAGAATAATAATTCATGGCGTCGAATACGGATTGGCCATCTTTGGCGGAATCAACGGTGGTACCTTTTGATTGTGCGGCATTCACGTTAAAGGCTAAGGTGAGCCGATCATTCAGTGCTTTGGTTTGCAAAAATGCGCGGCCGCCGAAACGCTCGAAATCTGTACCACGTACGATACCTTGTTTGTTTTGATAACTCATGCTGGCACTGTATTGAGTCTTTTCTGAACCGCCATTGATAGAAACGTTATGGTTATGACTGATTGCTGTGCGCAGTACTTCATCGTTCCAATTGGTGTTTGCTCCTTTGTCATTCGGAAGAGTGATGTTATTTTCCTTGGCATAGGTGCGGAGTTCGTCGGCAGTCATCATATCCAAACGCTTGGCAATGTTGTCAAATGCAAGATATGCGCTGTAGTTTACAGAAGTGTGCTCACTTTTACTACCTTTTTTGGTGGTAATCAAAATTACACCGTTAGCAGCCTTGGAGCCATAAATAGCTGTTGCAGAAGCGTCACGAAGTACGTCAATGCTTTCAATATCTTCGGGAGCAATCAGACTTAATGACATACCGGGAATACCGTCAATAACATAATAAGGTTCCATTGCCGCACCGGTACGCAGAGAGGAAGCCCCACGTAAAGAGATAGAAGCAGTACCAGAAGTCGGATCGCTGCTTTGTACTACCGTCAAACCAGGGACTTTACCTTGCAGCAACTGTCCAGGGTCAGAATAAACTCCTACATTCAGTTTGTCTGCTTTCACAGTGGTAATGGAGCTGGTTACATCCTTACGACTCATGCTGCCATAACCTACTACCACAACTTCATCTAATGTTTTAGAATCTTCTTCCATAATAATCTTCAAAGAAGATCCTTTTACTGTAATTTCCTGGGTAGTGTAACCCACGTAAGAGAATACGAGTGTCTTTCCTTGTGCTACATTCAGTGTAAACTGTCCGTTAAAGTCAGTGATAACACCGTTGGTAGTACCTTTTTCGACTACATTCACTCCGATAAGGGGTTCTCCGGTTTTGTCTGTGACAATACCGTTAACTTGATTTTGAGCAAATGCCAGTGTACTGTTTAATAGGAGTAATGCAAAGACTACTATCTGTGCAAATGTCCTTTGGGTTAGAGATTGTACGTTTAGCATAGAATTTAATTTTGGTTTTGATTAATATGTTCTTGTTTAATACTGTATAGTTCTCTATATATTGTGAATCTGTTATTACAGTTTGATGTATATTTTCTTAAGATATAGTGGATAACCGATACCCCCCAAAAACAGAGTGAAAACGAGGGCGTAGACGGCTGAGGCAAGGTAGGCGTCGGTTATTCCTGAATGAATGGCTGCATAGGCTGCCGCTTTCCATCCGGTACTTCCCATCATAATGGCAAGTACTTCGCTCAATACATAGAGGAATAGGGGGTTGACGCCGAAGATGATGAAGAAGCGGCACCATTTTTGTTTATTCCTTATGTCTATATAATACATTAGTGTGGCAAGTGACATGGAAGCCGCTCCGCAGGTCACCAAAACAAAAGTAGGAGACCATATTCTTTTATTTAAAGGCAGCGCATCTGCCAATAAATAGCCGATACTTATCAGAATGAATCCGGTCAAGAACAAACGGAGTACTTTGTTTTCTGTCTGATGGCTTTGTATTATCCATTTTCCATATGAAAACCGATACAAGTGTGGGCGATAGCAGAGAGAGTGCTTACAAATCCTTCCGGATCAATCGGGCTCTTTTGATAGAGATGCGCTTCGCCGAAAAGTTGCCTGTCAATAATGGATAAAATATTGCTTTCATCGCAGGCATAACCGTTCCCCATGCATAATATGACAGTGTAACTTACTAGTAAGATAAAGGTTAATGCGGGGATGAACTTATGATTCATAAATAGGGCTGTAAAAGAAATAACACAGTAACATAAAGCAATGCGTTGCAGTACCCCGGGAATGCGCAGATGGACAAAAGGCAGGAAGTCACCTTCACATACATGGTCAAACCAACCGATTGCCCATCCGATGCATAGAATAAGAAATGTGCGTTTCAATATCTTGGTTACCACTTGTAGGGAA
>ULMQ01010762.1_pt1 | contig 14451 bp, 13 predicted proteins | sample 1951701 | NCBI WGS metagenome assembly ULMQ01 (sample SAMEA4835555, study PRJEB28245) | human gut metagenome | biome: gut microbiome; material: fecal sample | place: Denmark | collected 2008
AATTGCATAGATATCACCGGAGAATTTAAAGTTACTTAAATAAGTTAAAAAGTCTTCATCAAAGATGGATAAACTTCTTAAATAGGAAATATCCTCTTCGTCAAAATGAAGATTCTTGATATAGTCAATCATCTGGTCTAATCCCGCGCAGACTGCATAACCGCCATCACATGGATTGGTGCGGTAAAAAGCGTCAAAAACAGCCACATCACGGTTGCCGGTTTTAAAGTATCCCTGCATCATTGTCATCTCATAAAGATCAGTCAACAATGTCAAATTTAATGTACTCATATGTGATATTCCTTTCTTTTACATCTGTAAATACAGGTGTCTTGTCAGATGAATTATAGACTTTTACTTACAAAAAAGCAAGTAATGAGTATAAATATGCTTCATTATAACCATTTTTTCCGGATTTGCAAAGTTTATGATAAAATATATGAGAAAAAGTTTATAAAAATTTTATGATTTCACTTATTTTTCTTGTAATGGAGGTAGGCATTTGCTACAATAAATGGGAGAAAATATTTTATACTAATGGAGGATGTATTATAATGAGTGAAGAAAATTTCAACACTGAAAATGGAACGAATGAGCAGACATATAGCCAGCCACAGCAGACATATAGTCAGCCACAGCAGACATATAGCCAGCCACAGCAGGCATATGAACAGCCACAGCAGAATTATGACCAGCAGGCTTATAACCAGAATCAGCAGTATGCACAGCAGAACTATGGTTATGACCAGTCCCAGCAGGGATATGGAACTTATCAGCAGCCACAGCAGCAGGCATATGGAAGCTTCGACCAGACACAGTATGGTTACAACCAGCCGGCTTCATCCGGAAAAGGAATGGCAATTGCATCCATGGTACTGGGAATTATATCCATCCCGGCAATCTGTTTCTGGATTGTAGGACTTCCTTGTGCAATTGTAGGATTAATCCTTGGTATTCTTTATAATAAGAAAAACGAGTATTCACCAATGGCAACAGCAGGTATTGTCTGCAGTATTATTACCATTGCACTTCTGGTGCTGGTACTTATCCTGTGCATCGTTGGTGCAGTATCATTAAGTTCTTTGGAATATAGCTACTATTATTAAAAAGGAATTGGTGAAGCAGAATGTATCCAGATAACAGGAATCCATATCCGTTGAATCAAAATCAGAATCCGCAGTATGGGAATCCATACCCGCCGAATCAGAACCAGAATCCGCAGTATGGGAATCCGTACCCGCCGAATCAGAACCAGAATCCGCAGTATGGGAATCCGTACCCGCCGAATTACAATCAGCGTCCGGCAGATAACCGGAAAGAGGAGCCGGGAAAAGGTTTCGCAGTTGCATCCATGGTGTTGGGGCTGATTTCACTGGTATTATTTTGCACCGGAATCAATATTATAACTGCAATTCTGGCAATTGTTTTTGGAATTATACATCTGGTGAAACAAAAACAGAACCATGGAATGGCAGTTGCAGGTATTGTAACAGCTGTAGTTGGTATACTTGCATTTGTAACGTACTGGCTTTTGATTATTCATGCAGCAGGCAGAACCAGTGGGCCGGATGAATTCCTAAGACGTTATGAATATCAGTTTGATGGTGAAATGAAAGCACCGGATGACTATCAGGATTTAGAGGATTATCTGCAGCATAATTTTGAGAATTTTTAAGAAGAACATAAGAAGCATTGAATGGAGAATCAAATCTGTTCAGTGCTTTTTGCTTCCTTTATCTGGAAATACCGGAAAGTAAAAGGAAAGCACTAACCGTTGAAAAAATAGTGCTTGACGCACAGATACACAAGTGTAATAATACAATAGTACAATCAAGACGATAACTGAAAGGAGAAGTTATGGAGGAGATTATGAAGGTAAAGGGTCTCAATAAGACCTTTACATTATCCCAGAAACAACAAAAGATTGAGAAAACCAATGAAAAGAAGCGAATTGCAGTGCATGATTTATCATTTACTTCTTATCGGGGAGAGGTGTTTGGACTGCTTGGACCAAACGGAGCCGGAAAGACAACCACACTTCGTATGCTGGCAACACTGATTAAACCGGATTCCGGAGATGCTGTTTTAGATGGCAGCAGTATTGTTAATGCACCGGAAGAAGTCCGCAGTAAGATCGGCTTTCTGACCAGTGAACTGAAATTAGAGGGCTTTTTTACACCAAATTATTTATATAATTTCTTTTCGGATTTATACGGAGTAGAGCCGGCTGTCCGGGATGAAAGAAAGAAGAGACTTTTTGACCGCTTCGGCATCACACAGTTTGCAGAAGTGAAAGTAAAGGATATGTCAACCGGTATGAAACAGAAGGTTTCTTTGGTTATTTCCTTAGTCCATGACCCGGAAATCATTATCTTTGATGAACCGACCAACGGACTTGATGTTCTGACAGCCAAAGTAGTAACGGATTTCCTGTTAGAGCTTAAGAAAGAAGGAAAGAGCATCATCGTTTCTACCCACATTTTCAGCCTGATTGAGAAAATCTGTGACAGAGTCGGAATTATCATCAAGGGAGAAATGATTATCTGCGATACATTAGAGGCAGTGAAAAATGGCAAATCATTAGAAGACAGATTCTTTGAAATCTATGAAGAAACGGTAGGTGAAGCAGAATGAGAAACAATCTTATGACAATTATAAAGAAAGAACTTGCCCGCTTCTTCGGGGATAAGAGAATGGTATTTACGACGATTTTGATGCCGGGCTTAATGATTTATATCATGTACAGCTTCATGGGCAGCGGACTGACCTCCAGATTTGAAGCAGATGAGGATTATACCTATCGTATTTATGCAGAAAATATGCCATCCACGGTTTCAGCCATGATAAAAGGCAGTGATATCAATGTGGAATATTTAGACCGGGATGGTGTCAGCGAAGAGGATATGAAGCAGGCGGTAACCGATAAAGATGCGGAAATGCTGATGGTATTTCCGGAAAATTTTGAAGCAGATGTACTGGCATATGACAGCATGACTGCTACCACACCGGCTCCGCAGGTAGCCTTATATTATAATTCCGCAGATACCGAATCCACGGCATGTTATCAGATTATGGCTTCTGTATTAGATGGATATGAAGCTTCTATGGCAAATAAGTTCGATGTCAACAGCGGTGACGAAGAATATGACCTTGCCAGCAAGGAAGACAGCACCGGACAGATTTTCTCCATGATGCTTCCAATGCTGCTTATGATATTCCTTTTCTCAGGATGTATGGCAATTGCACCGGAATCCATAGCAGGGGAAAAGGAGAGAGGAACCATTGCTACCTTATTGGTAACACCGATGAAACGTGGACAGCTTGCCATGGGTAAAATCATCAGCCTTGGTATTATCGGACTTTTAAGTGGAATTTCCAGTTTTGTGGGTACTATGTTATCCCTTCCAAAATTAATGGGAACAGAATCCAATGCAATGGATGCCAGCGTATACAGCGTCACCGATTATATCCTTTTATTGCTGGTGATTCTTACCACAGTATTGGTACTGGTTGGAGCATTAGCTGTAATTTCAGCATTTGCAAAGACAGTAAAGGAAGCCGGTTCTATGATTATGCCGCTGATGGTTGTGGTAATGGTAATTTCCGTTACATCCATGCTTGGAAGCGGAGCACCGAAGGAATTTTACTGGTATCTGATTCCTTTCTATAACAGTGTGCAGGGCATGACCGGAATTTTTGATTTCTCCTACAGCGGAATCAATATTGTGGCATGTCTTGTCAGCAACCTTATTTATACCGGTATTTTATCAATGGTACTGGCGAAAATGTTTGGCAGTGAGAAAATTATGTATTCCTAGAAAAAAATACTAGACAAATAGCTTTTATAGGACTAAAATAATGAAAAAACATAGAACAATAGAAAGCTATAACACCAGGTTATAACATCTATTTGCGACAAATGAATGGAGGATGTTATTATGGAAAAGAAGGACTTAGACTGGTCTAATCTTGGATTCGGTTATGTAAAGACCGATAAGAGATATGTATCAAATTTCAAAAACGGAGCATGGGATGAGGGAACTTTAACCGATGATGCAGATATTGTATTGAATGAATGCGCGGGTGTATTCCAGTATGCACAGACCGTATTTGAAGGATTGAAAGCATATACAACAGAGGATGGACATATCGTTACTTTCCGACCTGACTTAAATGCAAGCCGTCTTGCAGATTCAGCACGCAGACTGGAAATGCCGGTATTCCCAGAAGAGCGTTTTGTAGATGCAGTACAGAAGGTAGTAGAAGCAAATGCAGCATATGTTCCACCATATGGTTCCGGTGCAACACTTTACATCAGACCATACATGATGGGAACAAATCCTGTAATCGGTGTAAAACCAGCGGATGAATATCAGTTCCGTATGTTCTGTACACCGGTAGGACCATATTTCAAGGGTGGCGCAAAGCCAATTACCATCCGTGTCAGTGACTATGACCGTGCAGCACCTTGCGGAACCGGTAATATCAAAGCTGGTCTGAATTACGCAATGAGTCTTCATGCAATCGTAACTGCACATGCAGACGGATTTGATGAGAATATGTACTTAGACCCTAAGACAAGAACTAAGGTAGAAGAGACAGGTGGAGCAAACTTCATCTTCGTTACCAAGGATAATAAACTGGTTACACCGAAGTCAGATTCTATTCTGCCATCCATTACACGTCGTTCACTGGTATATGTTGCAGAACATTATCTTGGAATGAAAGTAGAACACAGAGAAGTATACTTCGATGAAGTAAAAGACTTCGCAGAGGCAGGACTTTGCGGAACAGCAGCAGTTATTTCTCCAATCGGAAAGATTGTTGATCACGGCAAAGAAATCTTAATTCCAAGTGGAATGGAAGAAATGGGACCTGTAACCAAGAAACTTTATGATACTCTGACCGGAATCCAGATGGGACGTATTGAAGCTCCGGAAGGATGGATTAAGAGAATCCTGTAAGAAACACGCATTGCGGGTTTCCTACATAAACGAGAGCCGGTATCCGGAAGGATGCCGCCTCGTTTTGTGTTGTTCAGTATTTGTAAGAAGCTGCCAGAAATCTGTAAGAAGCTCCCGGTGGCAGCATCTGTAGATATAGAAAATTTGAAAATAGGAATTGACATTTAAAAATACAGGTTCTATACTTATTAAGAATATAAAAAGACGATGAGGAAGAGAGTAGTTTTCCATGGAAAGTCAAAGAGAGCCGGGGCAGGTGGAAACCGGCATGAGTAAATGGAAAATGAAAATCACTTCCAAGTTGCAGTTCGAACAGGCAAAGATGCGTTAGTAGAAACTGACGGATTTCCCCCGTTACGGGAACGTATATGCGAAGCAGAAAGCTTCAAGTATGTTGTAACAAGGTGGTTAGAAACGTCAGGCGCACGTCCTTATTACAGGACGGCGTCTTTTTTACTTTACAGGAAATTGCTTTCCTGTAAAGTAAAAAACGCTCCGCAAGGATGCACACTGCGGCGTATAAGGTAGATGTCGCAAGCGACCGCCGCAGGCACGAGAATGTGCCAAGGCACATTCTTTTTTACGCAGGTAGCGAGAAACTGAAATTTTAAGGAGGACTAACATGTACGAAAAAGTTTCCCCAAATCTAAATTTTGTGGACAGAGAAAAGCAGACTGTAAAATTCTGGAAAGACAATGATATTTTTAAGAAAAGTATGGAGAACCGGAAAGAAGGCGAGACCTATACTTTCTATGATGGACCGCCAACTGCAAATGGTAAGCCACATATCGGTCACGTATTAACCCGTGTTATCAAAGACATGATTCCAAGATACCAGACTATGAAGGGCAAATATGTCCCACGTAAAGCCGGATGGGATACCCATGGACTTCCGGTAGAGCTGGAAGTAGAAAAGCTTTTAGGCTTAAACGGAAAAGAGCAGATTGAAGAATATGGTATGGAGCCATTCATCAAGAAATGTAAAGAATCCGTATGGAAATACAAAGGAATGTGGGAAGATTTTTCAGGAACCGTTGGATTCTGGGCTGATATGGAAAACCCATATGTAACCTATGATGATAATTTCATTGAATCTGAGTGGTGGGCTCTTAAGAAAATCTGGGATAAGAAGCTGTTATACAAAGGTTTCAAGATTGTTCCTTACTGCCCGAGATGTGGAACTCCGCTTTCTTCCCAGGAAGTAGCACAGGGATATAAGACGGTAAAAGAACGTTCCGCAATCGTAAGATTCAAAGTAATCGGAGAAGATGCATATTTCCTGGCATGGACCACAACTCCATGGACACTACCATCTAACGTTGCACTTTGTGTAAACCCGGACGAGACTTACTGTAAAGTAAAAGCTGCTGACGGATATACTTATTATATGGCAGAAGCACTGTTAGATAAGGTACTTGGCAAATTTGCGGATGAAGAAAATGGCGTAAAAGCATATGAAGTATTGGATACTTTCCCAGGAAAGTCATTAGAGTACAAGGAATATGAGCCATTATTTGACTGCGCAAAGGAAATCTGTGAGAAACAGCATAAGAAAGGCTACTATGTAACCTGTGATACTTATGTAACCATGACAGATGGTACCGGTATCGTTCACATCGCACCTGCATTTGGTGAAGACGATGCCCAGGTTGGACGTAGATACGGACTTCCATTTGTCCAGCTGGTAGACGAAAAAGGAGAACTTACCAAAGAGACTCCATATGCCGGTGTATTTGTAAAGAAAGCAGACCCAATGGTATTAAAAGACCTGGAAGAAAAAGGACTACTTTTTGATGCACCAAAATTTGAACATGAATATCCACACTGCTGGCGTTGTGATACTCCTCTGATTTACTATGCAAGAGAATCCTGGTTCATTAAGATGACCGCAGTAAAAGAGGATTTGATCCGCAATAACAATACCGTAAACTGGATTCCGGAATCTATCGGAAAAGGACGTTTCGGTGACTGGCTTGAAAATATTCAGGACTGGGGTATTTCCCGTAACCGTTACTGGGGAACTCCGCTTCCTGTATGGGAGTGTTCCTGTGGACATCAGGAGTGTATCGGAAGCCGTGCAGAATTAGCAGAGCGCAGTGGTAACCCGGATGATGCCAAAGTAGAATTACATCGTCCATACATTGATGCAGTAACCTTCAAGTGCCCGGATTGTGGCGGCGAAATGCATCGTGTACCGGAAGTAATTGACTGCTGGTTTGACTCAGGAGCAATGCCATTTGCACAGCATCATTATCCATTTGAAAATGAAGACCTCTTTAAACAGCAGTTCCCTGCACAGTTTATTTCCGAGGCAGTAGACCAGACCCGTGGATGGTTCTATTCCCTGATGGCAGAGTCTACCTTATTATTTAATAAAGCACCATATGAAAATGTTATCGTATTGGGACATGTACAGGATGAAAATGGACAGAAGATGAGTAAGTCCAAAGGAAATGCCGTTGACCCGTTTGAGGCATTAGAGACTTACGGAGCAGATGCAATCCGCTGGTATTTCTACATCAACTCCGCACCATGGCTGCCAAACCGTTTCCATGGAAAGGCAGTACAGGAAGGACAGCGTAAATTCCTTGGAACACTTTGGAATACTTATGCATTCTTCGTGTTGTATGCAAATATTGATGAATTTGATGCAACCAAATATACACTGGATTATGAGAAACTTTCCGTTATGGATAAATGGCTTCTCTCCAAACTCAATACACTGATTAAGACTGTAGATAATAATCTGGGTAATTATCGTATTCCGGAAGCTGCAAGAGCACTGGATGAATTTGTAGATGAGATGAGTAACTGGTATGTAAGACGTTGTCGTGAGCGTTTCTGGGCAAAGGGCATGGAGCAGGATAAAATCAATGCATATATGACTCTTTATACTGCACTGGTAACTGTATGCAAGGTAGCGGCGCCGATGATTCCTTTCATGACAGAAGAAATTTACCAGAACCTGGTATGCAGCATCGACAAGAGTGCGCCGGAAAGCATCCATCTTTGCGACTATCCGGTGGCAAACGAGAGCTGGATAGACAGTGAATTAGAGAAAAATATGGACGAAGTATTGAAAATCGTTGTTATGGGTCGTGCCTGCAGAAATACTGCAAACATCAAGAACCGTCAGCCGATTGGAAATATGTTTGTAAAAGCACCATTTGAATTATCCGAATACTTTACAGAGATTATCGAAGATGAGCTGAATGTAAAGAAAGTGACATTTACAGAGGATGTCAGTGCATATACTAGCTATACCTTTAAACCACAGCTTCGTACCGTTGGACCGAAATTCGGTAAATATTTAGGTCAGATTCAGAAAGCACTTGCAGAATTAGACGGCAACAAGGCAATGGCTGAGCTTAAGAGCACAGGTGCACTGAAACTTGACAGTATAAGCGACGAAGTTGTATTATATGAAGAGGATTTACTTATCACCATGACACAGCAGGAAGGTTACATGACAGAAGGTGATAATGAAGTGACCGTAGTTCTTGATACGAACCTTACTCCGGAACTTTTAGAGGAAGGAATGGTAAGAGAATTAATCAGCAAAATCCAGACAATGCGTAAGGAAGCAGGATTTGAAGTAATGGATAAAATTACTGTTTCTTATAAGGCAGATCAGAAAGTAAAAGACATCTTCGCAAAATATGGGGAAGAAATTGCAAAAGAAGTTCTGGCTGAGAGTGTTGTGGCTGATACGGTGAGCGGATATCAGAAAGAATGGAACATTAATGGTGAAACGGTTGTGCTTGGCGTGGAAAAGAAATAAGCAGAATAAAGATAAGGGAGCGGAGCCGACAGGGGCTTGCTCCCTTTTTGCACAAAAAACACCGGAATCGAAACAAAAGGAGAACATTATGAAAAGCAAAATGTTTGAAAAGGAAACCTTCAAAAAAGAGGTAGTTGAGAACGTAAAATACCTCTATCGTAAGACAATGGATGAAGCAAGCGAGCAGGAAATTTTCCAGGCAGTATCCTACGTTGTAAAAGATGTAATCATTGACCAGTGGCTTGCAACCCAGCAGGAATTTGATAAAGCAGATCCAAAGATTGTATACTATATGTCCATGGAGTTCTTAATGGGTCGTGCATTAGGCAATAACCTGATTAACTTAACGGTATACAATGAAGTGAAAGAAGCTTTAGAGGAAATGGGAATCAACTTAAATGCCATAGAGGATCAGGAGCCGGACCCGGCACTTGGAAATGGTGGACTGGGAAGACTTGCTGCCTGCTTTATGGAATCTTTGGCAACTCTGGGATATCCGGCATATGGTTGTGGAATCCGTTACCATTATGGAATGTTCCGTCAGAAAATAGAGAATGGTTATCAGGTAGAAGAGCCGGATAACTGGTTACAGAATGGATATCCATTTGAATTAAAACGTCCGGAATACAATTTCGAAGTAAAATTTGGTGGATATGTACGTGCAGAGGCACAGCCAGATGGAAGAACCAGATTCGTACAGGAAGGCTATCAGTCCGTAAAAGCAATTCCTTATGATATGCCAATCGTAGGTTATAACAATAATGTAGTAAATACATTGATGATCTGGGATGCAGAGCCAATGGAATGCTTCGAGCTGGATTCCTTTGATAAAGGTGATTATCATCGTGCAATCGAACAGCAAAACCTTGCAAAGAACTTAGTAGAAGTTCTCTATCCGAATGATAACCATATCGCAGGAAAAGAGCTTCGTTTAAAACAGCAGTACTTCTTTGTATCTGCCAGCTTACAGCGTGCGATTGCAAGATTTAAGAAGAATCATCCAGACATTCATATGCTTCCTGAAAAAGCAGTATTCCAGATGAATGATACCCATCCAACCGTAGCAGTTGCAGAGTTAATGCGTATCTTACTGGATGAAGAAGGTTTAGAGTGGGATGATGCATGGAATATTACAACAAAATGTTGTGCATATACCAACCATACCATCATGGCAGAAGCATTAGAGAAATGGCCAATCGAGATTTTCTCAAGACTGCTTCCTAGAATTTACCAGATTGTAGAAGAAATCAACCGTCGTTTTGTACTGGAAATCCAGCAGAAATATCCTGGAGACAACCACAAGGTTGAGAAGATGGCAATTATATATGATGGTCAGGTAAAAATGGCTCATCTGGCAATCTGTGCAGGATATTCTGTAAATGGTGTAGCGGCACTTCATACAGAAATCCTTAAGAAACAGGAATTAAAAGATTTTTACGAGATGTTCCCGGAGAAATTTAATAATAAGACCAATGGTATTACACAGCGTCGTTTCTTAATGCATGGTGATCCATTACTTGCAGACTGGGTAACCAAATATGTTGGAAAAGACTGGATTACAGACCTTTCCCGCATCAAGAGATTAGAGTTCTATGCAGATGATGAAAAGGTTCAGCAGGAATTCTTAAATATCAAATATCAGAACAAGCTGCGTCTTGCATCTTATATCGAAGAACACAACGGAATTGAAGTAAATCCTCGTTCTATCTTTGATGTACAGGTAAAACGTCTGCATGAGTACAAACGCCAGCTCTTAAATATTCTTCATGTAATGTATCTTTACAATGAATTAAAAGAGCATCCGGATATGGAATTCATTCCAAGAACTTTCATTTTCGGAGCAAAAGCAGCAGCAGGCTACCGCAATGCAAAACTTACCATCAAATTAATCAACTCTGTTGCAGATGTCATCAACAATGATAAGTCTATCAACGGAAAGATTAAGGTTGTATTTATCGAAGACTACAAGGTATCCAATGCAGAGATTATTTTTGCAGCAGCAGATGTCAGCGAGCAGATTTCTACTGCAAGTAAGGAAGCTTCCGGAACCGGTAATATGAAGTTCATGCTGAATGGAGCGCTTACTATCGGAACCATGGATGGTGCAAACGTTGAGATGGCAGAAGAAGTCGGCAAAGAAAACATGTTTATCTTCGGTATGAGCTCTGACGAAGTGATTGCTCATGAGCAGAAACGCGATTATGACCCAATGCAGATTTTCAACAATGATCAGGATGTCCGTAAAGTTCTGATGCAGTTAATCAACGGATTCTATTCACCAAATGATCCGGAATTGTTCCGTGACCTTTACAACTCACTGCTGAATACACAGTGCACACAGTACGCAGATACTTACTTTATTCTGGCAGACTTCCGTTCTTATGTGGAAGCACAGAAGAAGATTAATGCTGCATATGCAGATGAAAAAGAATGGGCTAGAAAAGCAATCTTAAATATTGCAGCTTCCGGCAAATTCTCATCTGACCGTACGATTCAGGAATATGTGGATGATATCTGGCACCTGAACAAAATCACTGTTACAGTAGATGACAAAGCAGAATAAAATTAAGAAATAAAAGCATAAGCATAAAAACAGAAAGAGGCAGCAGTCCGGCAGGGCGGCTGTCTTTTTCTGTTCAAGCAAATCAATTCTGCTCTTCCACAAGACTGCTATAGATTATGTTTTCGGGTTATGTCTGCCGGAAAAAATTTACTTGTATTCAATGGGCTTATTTGTTACAATCAACACAAAGCATATATTCTGATTTTCGAATGGTGAAAGCCAGTCTAAATTTCTAGTATCAATTCAATGAATTCTATGCTTTTAAATTCTAATAACAATTAATAAACGCATAGTGCATTGAAGAGGCGGAAGTTTAGGAAAATATGAGATATATGCAATCCTGCTTTTCACTGCATTATGGGAAAAGGAGGAAAAATGAGAACTTTAGAAGAACTGAATCTGGTGGATGACTTTCTGGTAAATAGCTTAACCAGTCACAAAATTTATGGGGAACAGTCAGCGAGGTATATTTTGGAATGCATTCTGCATCGACAGATAGGAAAGCTTACGGTAGTGCCGCAGCGTTTCTTTTGCGGAGAGAATACAGAAACCCACGGAATCCGGCTGGATGTATATCTGGATGAAGAGAATGGTGAAATCTTTGATATAGAACCGGACCAGAATGACGGAAAGAACGAGATGGCAGCATTGCCAAGAAGAGTCCGTTTCTATCATGCAAAAATTGACGCGGGAAATTTGCCATCGGGCGAAACCTATGGAAGTCTTCGGAATGTTGTTGTGATTTTCATTACAACTTATGACCCCTTTGGACTGAACCGCATGATGTATACCATTAAGAACCGTTGTGTAGAAGTGCCGGAATTAACGTATGAGGATGGTGCGCAGACCATATTTTTGTATACAAGAGGAAGTGAAGGAAATCCGCCGGAGGAATTAAAACAGCTACTGCATTACATGGAACATTCATCTGTAGAGAATGCTTCCACCGAAAACCTGAAAAAGTTACACCGGATGGTAACTGCAGTCAAACGGGATGGAGAGGTAGGTCTTGCATATATGAAGAGCTTTGAGAGAGAAGAAAGAATTCGCAAACAGGGCGAAGAGGAAGGCAGAAAAGAAGGCTTGGAAGAGGGCGAAATAGTAGGAAAAACGAAGGAAGTTATAAAGCTTGGACGCAGATTCGGAAAGTCAGAGAAGGAAATTATTTTATTGCTGCAGGAGGAACTGCATATAGATAAAGATAAGGCAACGGATTTTCTGGAAAAGTATGATAAGTAAGACGATTAGAAAGAATGTGAGAATTACAGCATGAGCAACAAATTGGCGAAGCATCAGAAACAAAAAGAACGATTAACCGGAAAGCAGAAGAAAGTTCTGTTCTGGAGTTGCTTTACTGCTTTAAGCATAGCTTTTGTGATGGTCTGGTTAAACGTATTCTTGACGTCGAATGCACTTGACCGGCAAATGGAAGAGATGGTACTAGGAGAAGATTATGATAGAGAAGATGTAGTGATAACGGATAAAAGGAGCGAAGATGCTTCGGCAGATAATGCCATATCTCAAAATTATTTCTTCTATTATCATGGTGGCAAAACGAATGAATATAATAAGCGGATGCAGGTGCCGGAAAGTGTGTATACAGAATATGAGGTGGGAGATACCATAACTGCATATACTACAGATCATATAAAATATTCTTATAATAAAGCGGGCATTCTTCCAGATAAAAAATTTAGGAACAATGAATTAATGAAAGTAGCCGGAGTGTTGCTGGGAGCTGCAATAGGTTTCCTGAGTTTGTGGGGCTTATTAAACAGAAAGATAAGTTAAAAACTATGATTTTAGGAGAAATTCAAAATGTTATATATTATGCGGCATGGAAAAACGGAATGACATGAGTAAATTAGAGTGGACGATAAAATTAATTATTATAGTGGTTGGTTCAGTCGTTGCAGCATATGGCATTACACTGGCATTGTATGCGGGATTTGGCGGTGCAACCCTTGCCGTATTATGGCAGGGAATTTCGAAAACATTTCATGTAAGTATCGGTACGGCGTCCATGATAGTAGCCATAGTTATGATTGTATTTGCGTTTTTCTATGACAGGTCACAGATACATATCGGCACGATACTTTACCAGATTGTGTATAGCTTTTGTGTAGATTTGTTTGCAAATGCACATGTGTACAGTATGCATATATGGGTAAATGCACTTATCATGTTATTGGGAATTGTGCTTTTTGCAATAGGAACTGGTTTTTATGCGGCAGCCTCCCTGGGGCGGGGTTCTTATGAGGCACTGACTTTTTCTCTTGCGGAAAAGAACAACTGGCAGGTAAAAATTGTACGAATGGTACTGGATGTCGTGATGGTTGTGACAGGCGTTATGCTGGGCGGAAAATTTGGCATATGCACCATAGTAACAATCCTCATTTCCGGACCGGTCATCCAGTTTACTGCGGCAAAAACGAAAAAGTTAATTTGCGTTGCTTGTGGCAACGACCGTTCTGATATCTAATAGTGGTATCAAAACAAAGGAGACACACAGGACTGTCCCACTGTGCATCTTATAATTCAAGAATAACTCCTTTGCCGGCATATGGAGAATACGAAGAATAAGAAACAGACAGAGTCGGAGATGGCAGAAGCAACAATGGTTGATAATGGCGATGGAATCAAGAAGGCAGTTGTCAAATAGAAGTAGATACATATGAACAGGCTCAGGTATTGTCTGAGACACTTGAAAAGTGCAAATAATAGTTGGATTATGGGAGGATAGACATGGCAGCTACAATTATTTATTTGGTAATTTCATTATTGGTTTCACTTATTTTTATCATACTTGGAATTATGCAGTATAGGTCTGAAAAACCAGTATCAATAAATATGGGAGAGAAACCTCTTCGTAAAGAGGAACTGACAAATGTTACGGAATGGAACCATAGACATGGCAGAAATTTTATTATTTTGGGTTGTGTGCTATTTATTACACAAGCTGTTTTTGGATATTTTATTAAAAAGCTGGATGGCGTTGTGGTTCAGGTGGTTATTTATATGATAGTTCTATTTTCTGAAATCGCATGGGTTGAGTTTGAACATAATATGATGAAAAAGAAAATGATAAAAAAGCATTGAAATAACAACTTATAATTTTGATACCTACAATTCTTTAACACCTA
>ULMQ01040231.1_pt1 | contig 13547 bp, 6 predicted proteins | sample 1951701 | NCBI WGS metagenome assembly ULMQ01 (sample SAMEA4835555, study PRJEB28245) | human gut metagenome | biome: gut microbiome; material: fecal sample | place: Denmark | collected 2008
TCCTCTTTGCCATCTATGGTTACATAAGATGGACCTGTAGCAGAAGCGATAGTTACATAGTCACCCACATTGTTGTTACCGGTAACACCATATGACAGACGGAGTTTAGCATTGTCTAACCAGTTGTTGAACTGCTTCATCCAAGCTTCATCAGAGATACGCCATGCTGCAGCTACAGAAGGGAACCAGCCCCATCGGTTGCCGTCTGCGAAGCGTGAACTGCCATCGGTACGGAGTGTAGCTGTAGCCATGTAACGGCCCTTATAAGAATAGTTGGCACGGAAAGCGAATGACTCCAGTGATGACTCAGTATAAGAACTTGAGAGCGTCTTGTCGCCGCTGGCTGTTCCCAGGTTGTGGAATGTAGTGTGGTCGCTGGCGATTCCCTTGCCTTCCTCATACTGGTATTCTGTATTGCTCTTATAGAGTGAGAACAATGCCATAGCACCAACAGTGTGGTCGCCAAATGTGCGGTTGTAGTCAAACTGGTTGTCCCAAGTCCAGTCTACACGGGTTGTATTGGCAACAGAGCCGAAGTTGGTCTTGTTCTTCTGGTAGTAAGTTGAACCTACGTCGTTACCCTCGTTCAGACCTGTTGCATAGAAGATACCCTGGCGCTTGTGAGAGTAGTTTGGGGAGAAGGTGGTTGTAAACTTCAATCCCTTGATGATGTTGGCACGCAGGTAGAAGTTACCCATCAATCGGTACATCTTAGTCTCATTGGTGTAGTTGCCGTCATTCAAATCGATGAGTGGGTTATATGTAGATGTAAACTGTGCATCTGAACCAAAGGCTGCCTTTGCTCCCGGGTTAGGAATCAGGTTGCCATCTGTATCTGTTGGAGATACGAATGGGTTAAAATAGAATGCATTCACGTATGGAGAATAAGTACCATCAGTACATACGTCCTGGGTGCGGCTCATTGACATGTTGGTAGAGAAACCTGCCTCGAATATCTTGGAGAGCTTGGCATCCATTGCTCCCTTGAAGTTGAAACGCTCATAGTCGTTGCCTTTGAATACGTTCTCTTCTCCCTGATAACCCATACCTACACGGTAGTTGATCTTGTCTGTAGCACCGGCAGCACTGATAAAGTGGTTCTGCTGGGCGGCAGTGCGGGTAACCATCTTCTTCCAGTCGTAACCGTCGAAACTTGGATCCATCATCAGTTCATAAAGTTTGGAATCTTTGTAGCTGGTTGCTCCCTTGCGGGCAAGGAAGGCAGAATTCAAGTCGGTATTCTTGATGATGTAATGTGGATGTCCTTCAGCATCAACACCCTTGCGGCTTGAACCATCGTAGTTCTTTCCATCAAGCGTGGTATATCTGGCAAAACGGTAATCCATAAACTCGTTGGCATCCATAAACTCAGGCATGCGCGCCAACTTCTTGATACCATAATATCCGTCATAAGAGATGGTAGCCTTCTGTGCCTTGTCTGCACCCTTGCTGCCCTTGGTGGTAATCATGATGACACCGGCAGAGGCACGGGAACCATAAATGGCGGTAGAAGATGCATCTTTCAATACGTCGATGCGGTCGATATCATCAGGATTCAGGAAGTCCATGTTGTCGCAAACTACACCGTCGATAACATACAATGGCTGTGCCTGCTTGTTGATAGAAGCCTGTCCACGAACCTGAATATTGAAGCCTGCACCTGCGCGGCTACCAGACTGGGTGATGTTGACACCAGGAACAGAACCCTGCAGAGACTCTGCAAGATTGGTAGTACCACGAGCGGCTATCTTTTCTGAGTTGACAGATGCGATAGAACCAGTTACGTCGCGTTTACGCATAGTACCATAACCAACGACAACGACCTCGTCAAGGGCTGCATTGTCATCTTCAAGTACGATGTTCCATGTTTTCTGACTTCCTACTTTTACTTTCTTAGGCTTGCAGCCGATGTAGCTGAAAGTCAAGACCGCATTAGGGTCTGCGTTCTGAATGGTAAACTTACCGTCAAGGTCGGTGATGCCACCTGCCTTGCCATTCTGGTCAGTAATGGTTACACCAATCATTGGGTCGCCATTAGCATCCTTAACGGTACCTTGGATTGTTTTCTGCGCAAAAGCGAGGAAACAAACCGAACTCAAGGTCAGTGCCATGCTGGCACGTTTCAGTTGTTGATACATAACGATGTTTGTTTTGTAGGTTATTATTATATCTTGTTAAGTTTTGGTCTAATTGAACTTATTTGCGATTAGTTGTAGTCGTGTTTGATTCTCAATAGATCATAAGAAATCTTAGATTTTTGATAATAATCTTTAGATTTCTGCTACAAAAGTAGTGAAAAATCTCAAACAACGAACAAAATAATTGAAAAATCTAACGTAAACGTTTTCACTAGTGTTTCTTCTACAATATTGCCTTTAATTGCGTAATTCAGGCTTGCAAGTGAGCCTTACGTAACGTTTAACTGAGGCTTATTTGAAGTTCAAGTGAGGCTTACTTGAACGGTTAAAGAGGCTTATTTGAAGCTCAAATGAGGCTTACTTGATGTGAGCAGGATGTAGCCGGAATTACGTCGCGACGTATCTGTTACTGCATCGTGACGCGCCGATTGCTACGTCGTGATGTAATTTCGGGAACATTGGTAAGCGGAGCCGCTTACGAAGAGAAAATAAAAAAAAGTGCAATGCTCCATATAAGCATTGCACTTTTTCTTAAATTTATATGAGATGTTAATCCTTATCTTATGGATTAATCCTCTACTACATACCAGCGTGGGTCACCAGCCTTTTCTTTCAAAGTACCAGCCTTGATGGTGAAGTTGCCATTGGCTGGGTCAGTGAATAACTGCTCAGAGCTGAATTCTGTATCAATTACGCCCTTAATCACCTTGAAGAAGTCTGTTGTTCTGAAGCTGTTGGCTACAGTAGCTGGAGTCTTGCTTCTGATGTTTTTGTCGGTTTTCTCATCTGCGCTCTTACCGAAGATACAGCTTTCAATTGTGAATGTGTTTGGTCCAAATTTGGCATCTTTGCCGAAGTCAACGAAGTACTGACCGTTACCATTACAGTTGTAGAATGTGCTGTTCTTGATGGTGATATCCTGCATATCTTTCTTATTGCTGTAGATGAATACCTTACCTGTTACACAGATGCTGTTGAATGTACAGCCGTCAATCTCTACGTTGTCGAGATGACCTGCACCATTTTTTGCATCAATGTGGATGAAACCATAACCTGCACAGAGGTTGGTGAAGATACTATTCTTCAAGGTAAGTTTGCCGACAGACTTAGCATCACTTCCCTGGAAACGGAAGAATGATGTTTTGATATTGCTAACCTCGCAATCCTCCAAAGTGAATTCGCCTACGGTACATGCCTTGCTCTGGTTGATGAAGTAGCCAGCACCATTCTCTTCCAATTTCACGTTTTGGAACTTGATGAATGCATGAGAACCTGCAACATCGAAGTTCTTGTCGAGGGTGATGGTTGGCGTCTCGCCTCCTGCCAAACCGAAGAATGTAACAGACATTCCGTCTGGGATGGTTACGTTGGTCTTGCCACCGTCTGTATCATTTGTGCCATAGAGAGCTACCTTGGCACCGGCTGGGATACCGATGGTTGCGCTATAGTTTGTCTCGTTGCCTGCTGCAGCCTTAGCCTGTTCTGCTATCTCATCGATGAGCGTCTGTGAGATGACTGTTACATCGCTGGAAAGAGAATACTTATAGTTAGCTGCTGGCATGGCAGCAGGAGTTGTAATCTGCAACTGGCCGCGCTTTACGTCATTCTTATAGATAGTGATGGTATAAGTGCTTGTTGGCTGTAAGCCAGCAAGAGTATATTTACCAGCTGCCTTTTCCTCAGCTGTCAGATTGATAGTCTGGATGTTCTCTGCATCGTTAGCGTTAGCATAAGTGATGTGAGTAACATCAGCACCTGGAGTCCAGCTCAAGTTCACGTGATTCTCGAAGAGGTCGGTTGCCTCTACATTGTTGAAGATTTGCTCAGCCTTTGTCTTGAAAGATGAACCATCCTTGTAGTAAACCCATTTGGACTCGTTAACAGTAGAAGACATAGCCTTTACACGCATGTAGTACTTGCTGTCGCCATCGAGACCAGAGAGAACTACTGGAGAAGAAGTCAAAGTCTTATCTTCTCCGAACTTGATGATGGTAGCATTCTCAACACCTTCGTAAAGAGAATCCTTGCTTACCTCGAATACATAGTACTCTGGTGAAGGAACTGTTTTTGATGTGAAGGCAGAGAATGTAACCGTAGCTGATGTTTCGGCAGTTTCAACGGTGATTTTGTCACCGTTGAGACCGAACAATCTTGACAGGCTGCCATCTACGTCCCAGTCATTGCCATCGGTACAAGATGTAGCCGACAGAGTCAATGCTATCATAGATGCTGTGCCCAATATGTTTTTAATGCTCTTCATTTTCTTGTCTTTTTTGATTAAAGATGAATTAGTTTGCATAACCATAAGAGTTGTGAATCATACCGTTGGTTGCAGAGATGGTTGTAGAAGCGATTGGCATGAGATAGCGGTTCTTCACTGCTACGTTATCGCCAACCAAACCGCTGCTGATAGATGGCAGGTTTACGTCAACCTGTGTATCTGAACCAGAATCCAACTTAGCTGCGCCGAATGAGTCGATGCTGCCATCGTAGTCAGCAGCTGTCTTTCCGTCAGGAATACCATACCATGTTACGCTAGAGAAGTCAATCTTTGTCTTCTTCTCATCCAGATAGTTGAAGTAAATGGTCTTCTGGTAAGTACCATCTGCAAGCTCATTCAGATAAGTCTGCTTGAACTCGTTGATTTTTTCTACCAGGAGGTTCCAGCGAATCAAGTCGTACTTGCGGATACCTTCACCTGCAAACTCCCACATGTTCTCCTGAACGAGAGCTTTGAAGAATGCGTCCTTGTCAGAAGCGATATTGTTTACGTATGCCTTTGCCTCGTCCTTGTCAGCCTTGTTGAAGGCACGGGTATGTACAGCTTCCAAAGCCTGGCGGGCAGTCATACCATTGGCAGAACCCTCGTAGTTAGCATCTGGATTACCTGCCAATTCGTTCATACACTCAGCATAGTAGAGCAATACCTGAGCATAGCGCATCTTCACAGGATTGATACCTGTAGTGTGCTTAGCTGTTGCCTTCAGGTTGTTCTGCAACCAAGTATTGTTCATCTTGCGGGCATCCCACTTACCTACATACATACCGAAAGGAGCATTCTTCAGCATGTTCTCAACTGTATTGCTGCCGTCCTGTTTGATTTCGAAGTTAGCGCATGTGATGTCACGGCGTGTATCCTTCTTGTCGTAGGAATAGAGCAGAGGAGCTGTAACCTTCATTTTACCAGATGAGTTACCATAGCCATATTCTGAAGTAACACCATTCATGCGGACACCTACTGTGTAACCCAACTCACCAGTTACGTTCTCACCGAAAGGAATTTCGAAGAGGTTCTCGTGATATGTCTTGTCGAGAGAAAGCTGGTTAATCAGATACCACTCGTTCTCGAAAGATGGGTTGAGGCTGTGGGTATTGTCATTGATGATGGCTGACCAGTGCTTCAAGGCACGCTCGTAGAGAGCTTTGCGGTCGGCAGCACCTGGGCGTTGTGTTGGATAGGTTGCATCGCTGTAAGATGCAGTCTCATATCCGTCTTTAGCCTTCTCGCGAATTACATATCCTGCACGGGTCATGGCAATTTGCGCCAGGAGTGCGTGAGCATAACCCTTGGTTGTACGCTCTGTGGTATAGCCTGATACCTGGTCTGCCCATGGCAGATACTTGATAGCCTCATCCAGGTCGTTCATCAGGGAATCCATGATTACGTCGCGGTCGGTCTTCTCCAGGTAAGCGTTGCTCAGGTCAGACTTTGATGCTTCTCTCTTGAACGGAATATCACCAAAAATACGAACTAGGTCGAAGTAAACCATGGCACGGATGGTGAGCGCTTCGCCGAGGCTGCGTTCCATCGACTTCTGGTTAGCACCGCCAGCTTTTAATGTAGCGCTACTGCGGATTCCCTCGATAACCTGGTTGGCATCCTCGATGATACCATACTCAGCATCCCATACACCGCTAATCTTGCTCCATCCTGGGTCCATATTGTAGTTCATGTTACCACGCTAGTTTGAGGTATTGGTAGCATTGCTTCCAAGACCGTCAATCAATTCGCAGTCGCTGTTCAGGTTCCATACGATAGACAAGTCCTGTGCGTAGGTACGGTCCTGTCCCATGCCACCATAGAGCTTATTGACGCGAAGATTGGTATAATAAGGTGAGGCGTAGGTATTCTCAGCAGTCATCTCTGATGGAGATGTCTGATCCAGAAAGTCTGAGCATGAAGACAATCCTAATACGCCTGCCAATGCAAATGCATATAATATCTTGTTCATTGTTATTATCTTATAAATTTTAGAATGTAACATTAATACCACCTACGAAGGTGCGGCTCTTTGGATAAGCTGCATAGTCGATACCTGGGGTCATTGGGTTCCTCTTAGAACTTGTATCAACCTCTGGATCGTAGCCTGAGTAGTTGGTGAAGCAAAGCAGGTTGTAACCTGTGAAGTAGATGCGTACATTCTGGATGTAGCACTTGTTTACCCACTTCTTTGGCAGCGTGTAACCCACTGTTACGTTCTGCAGGCGCAGGAATGATGCATCTTCTACAGCATAGCTGATGAGCTGCATGGTTGATACGCCTGCTGGATTGTAGATATTGGCGTTGGCATTGATTTCGTTCAAGCGGTTCATTACATTCTCTACGCCACCGTATTTTGTAATCAGATTAGCTGAAGGACGACCAATGTTCTCACCGTTGGCTGGGTCAATCCATGTATAACGGTTGCCTACGTTGAAATCATCTACAAGGTTATAGTTCTTGGCTGAACCTGCGTAGAATGAGTTGGCAAGCTTGGTACCGTTCACCAGCTTATTGCCCAATGAGTAGTTGAAGAACAGGTTGAAGTCGAAGTTACCAACGTGACCGTCAAAGCCGAAACCACCTGTTGTGGTAGGTACGGTGTTGCCCAGACGCTGCTTCACTGCATCACCATTCTCATCAACTTCTACCTTAGCAACGCCTGGATAGAGGTTACCGCCGAAGAGCTTGTAGCTGTTGTCCTTTACGCCATCTGCCAGTGCCCAAGTGCCGTTGGCTTTCAATACCAAGTCACCCTTGCCTGTTGCGGCATCATACACTGTGTAGAAACCATTGCTCTTGTAGCCCCAAAGCTCACCGAGGCGACCGCCTTGCTCTACGCGGAAGTCTTCGTACTTGGCAATGGTAGAACCACTCCAATTAGAACTCTGCCATGGGTTCTCCATGTTCAACTCGTCAATCTTGTTCTTGTTGTAAGATACGTTGAAGTTGAAGTTCAAACCAAAGTTCTTCTTGTCTACTATTACTGCGTTGAGCGCCAGCTCAACACCCTTGTTAGAGGTCTTACCGAAGTTCTGGTACTGGTAAGAGTAACCTGTGTTGGCAGGAACGATACTTTGCATCAAGAGGTCCTTGGTTGTATTCCAGTAGAAGTCTAATGTACCGCTGATGCGTCCATTGAAGAAACCGTAGTCGATACCGAAGTTACGGGTCACTGTGGTTTCCCACTTCAAGTCTGGATTATAGAGATATTTACCATGCTCAAGCATAGAAACTCTGTTCTCATCGAAGAATGGAGCCTTTGAAGTGTTGTCTGCCATTGAGTAGGTGGTAGTCAGCAAACCAGAGTTGATACGGTTGTTGCCGGCAGTACCGAAACTCAGACGAGCCTTCAGGTTAGAAAGCCAGCTGGAAGCACCCTTCAGGAATTCCTCGTCAGACATACGCCAAGCCAAGGCTGCTGATGGGAAGAGACCCCAACGGTTGTCCTTGCCAAACTTGCTGGAACCATCGGCACGAAGTGTGATAGTAGCCAGATACTTGTCGTTGAGTGTATAGTTGATACGGCCGAAGTAAGAGAGAATGTTCTCCTCAGCCTTGATGTTACCCTCGTTAGGAAGTGCTGTACCTGCTGCTGTGTTTGCCAAAACCTCATGGGTTGAGAATGAAGTTGGGAAAGCTACAGAAGTATTGGTACGGGTTACGTCCTGGCTGCTGCTCCACTCCTGACCAACCAATACATTGAGGCGGTCACGACCATTGAAGAGTTTCTTGTTGTCGTAAGTCAGGGTGTTGGCATTGCGCCAGTTCTTGTTTTCCAAACGAACGAACTGTGCCTGTGGCTGACCGTTGTAACCATACTTTGAGTTGGTTGTTGCGTTAGAACCCCAAACCTGGTCGGTATTGTTATACTTCCAACCATAGCCGAACTCAGTGCGGAATGTGATGTTCTTGAATGGCTTCCAGTTTAAGCCTACATTGTAGTTCTGCTGGAAACGCTCCTGATACTTATAGGTATCGGTGATACGCTCTGTTGGGTTACGGCGTGTTGATGTGCTGTTCTCCTCATCCTCGTCCGATGAGCTGGAGAGAGGCTCTACCGGGTTCCATCTTACGGTGTTGGCAACAACTGAGTTTGCTGCACTCGACTCGTTGGTATCTGCACCACCATTCAAGCCATCCAGCTTTGTGAAAGCCATACGGCCATTGAAGTCGAGAGATAACCACTTGTTCAAGTTGGCATTAATCTTGGCGTTTACATTGTTCTTGGCATAGCCAGAACCCTGCATGATGCTCTTCTCGTCGTTGTGAGAAAAACCGATGTTGTATTTCAGGTCCTTGGTACCACCGCTTACGTTCACGTTATACTGCTTCTGGTTACCTGTACGGCCGAATACCTCATCCTGATAGTCACGTCCTTCGATAGACTTCCAGATGTCGAGGTCGTTGTAGTTACCATAGTCAGTGCTACCCAACTCATACTGATAGTATGCATAGTCGTATGGAGACATAGTCTTTACCAACTTAGATACTTTCTTGTAGCCGAGAGAAGCATTGAAGTTCACCTGGGTCTTGCCCTCAGAACCGCTCTTGGTTGTAACGATGATAACACCATTGGCACCACGGGCACCATAGATGGCTGTAGAGGAAGCATCCTTCAACACGTCGATGCTCTGGATTTCGCTAGGAGCGATGTCGCTGATAGAGCTTACAGGGAAACCGTCAACGATGTAGAGTGGAGAGTTGTCCTGAGAGAGGGAACCGCCACCACGCACGCGAATCTTCACGTCAGCATCTGGTGAACCTTCGGTGGTGGTGATATTTACACCCGCCATCTTACCGGTCATCGCCTCGCTTACGTTAGATACCGGAATATTGGCAATCTGCTTGTCGCTGATAGAAGATACAGAACCTGTGAGGTCCTTCTTTCTGACTGTACCATAGCCGATAACAACCACGTCGTTGAGGGTGGTGTTGTCATCCTCAAGCTTGACGTCGATAGTTTCTTTACCTGCAACGCTTACTTCTTTCGCTTTCATACCGATGTATGAAATCTTCAGTTTCTTGCTCTTGCCTTTTAAGTTTACAGTGAAGTTACCGTCAATGTCGGTCACGCCACCATTGCCAGCTACACCTACCTCCATGACAGATGCGCCGATGATTGGCTCGCCCGTATTGTCAGTAACGACGCCTTTTACTGTTTGTGCAGATACACTTGTTACTACGAACATCAGTGCGCCTGCCAAAGCAATTTTCTTTTTTCTAAAATTACCAGACATACACTTTAGGTTTAGATAAAACTTATTCTAAATTACTAATTTTCTAATGTTTTTTCTTAATGTTTTTAAGTAGAATCCCAGTCCTGAGCAGTTGCTTTATCATGGCTGTTCCTCTTGGCTCCCGAAGGCTCCGATGAGGGTAACCTGAATGCGTAGCGTCAGCTAAGTCTTGGTTTTCTTGATGCAAAAGTATATAAAAAATATGAGATTATGGGTATATTTGAGATAAAAATATACGTAAACGTTTACAGGTTCTTGCGTAAATACTCTGCTTTTTACATTTCGACGGTCCGTTTTTCTCTGTTTTCATTTCTGCTGTTTCGGGTGTTGAGGGAACAAAAAAAGTGCAATATCCGGCACCCTTCTGAATGAGGATGGGGATATTGCACTCTGATAGTTATCTGTCAATCTATTTACTTATTATCTGTGCTTCATTACTTTACGATGACTTTGCTTGTCTTCTTGCTGCCATCTGCCAGGGTCTTAACGATGATGTTGATACCCTTCTGAAGATTTGAGAGCTGGGTGCCGTCGGCTGCGAAGATGATGGTCTTGATGACTGCTGCATCTGTAGCTGAGGCGATGTTGTGGATGCCTGTGCCCAGAACTGCTGCTGTTGCTTCGCTCAGTCCTCCCATCTCGTTGGCTGCACGAACACTCCATGTTGCTGATGCATCATCTACGAGGTAGGTTGGTTTGATGGTGAAGTCAACTACCTTGCCGTTCTTGCATACTGCCCATAGAAGAGCGTAGTCGTTGTTGTCCCAAGCGAGGGTTGTACCGTTCAGCTTAACGTTGCTAGGTGCTGATGCCTGCTCGGTAGCTGCAGTTGGATCCCAGTCATCATCCTGACCCATTACTGTTTCAATGGTATAGGTTGCAGCTTCCTCTGCTGTGAGGATAGGGTCTCCTGCTGTTTCATTACGACGGTTTACATAATTGTCACCATCCTTTGAATCATAGGCATCGTAAACTTTCTTTCTGTCCTTGAGGTCTACTACGCTACCTGTTGTTGTGTATGAGTTGTATTCTGCGAAACGCTTAGGGTAACCGCCACTCATCTCGTTCCATCCAGCTGCTGAAGGGATGGCTTCCATCTTGGTGTTGATGTAGAGCGCAATAGGTGTGCCCTTACCCCATGGACGGCCCAGAGTGTAATTTCCGTTCAGATCTTTTGCTGCAGTAGCATCCTTGATGGTACAGTCTTTGAAGATGTAGCCATACTTCTTAGGCTGAGAAGGAACAGCGAGATAGCCTCCCTTTTCACAGATCCAGAGTTCTACATTATTATAATATACATCACCCTTACCGCAGAGGTAGTCGGTACGACCACGAAGGATTCCGTCTTCGAAGTAGAATTTACCATTCTGGTTGTTTGATACGTAGGTGTCCTGGTAAGCCCAGAGGTTTACGTTCTTACAGATGGTCTTGTTGCTCTGGTCGTTGAGTATGATGTCGCGACCCTTGGCATCGCCCATACTGCTGTACATCTTCAGATCCTGGAAATAGGTGTTTGTTGCTCCCTTCTGCAAGCAGAGTACGTCACCCTTGCCGATACCTTCCAATACGTTGGCTGATTGACCAGAGTTTGGAACGGTGTTAGTCAGTGAGGTGTTGTCCATGCTCTCACCAATGATTGATACGTTTGGCGTATTCATATAGGTGGTAGGATTAGCGTAACTCTTGCCGTCGCTACCTGTTACCTTGCTCTTTTCGTCAGCAGGAATCTTGTAGTCGCCCTGCTTGATGAAGATGCGGAATCGCTTGCTGGTATCTGTACGCTTGGCTGCTGCTGCAAGTGCTGCCTTGAAGTCACCGTCGGTTGGTACGATGAAGTCGTAGAGTGCTTTGGTTACAGCTGGCTTGGTCTTGGTAGTGAAGTTCAGAACAATTGCCTGGTCTGTTGCATTGTCTGTCAGGTCGGCTACAGAACCGGCAGCGAGCGTGAATGTGTAAGCTGTAGCGTAGTTCAAACCTTTGTATGCGAAGGTGATGGTCTTGCCTGACACAACTCCTTCTATCTTTTGTGTGCCGAGTGTAGCGTTTGCCTTGTCGGTGAGTTTTACCTTCTCATCAAAAGTCAGTACAATCTTGCCGTTGGCAGATGCGTTGGTTGCGCCTTCTGCTGGTACGGTGCTTACGAGTACTGGAGCCTTGCCGTCGTTAACGAGCTGAGCGGTACCTGTGATGTAGATATCTGTGATAGAGATTCCGTCGTTGTTGCCTGTTGCTCCCTTGATAGAAGAAGTCTTGTCGGCAATCCAGCGGATGTATACTTCTGCCTTGTTGTTTGCATCGGCTGGGAGAGTGAACTCTCCATCGGTCCAGGCTTTGGTTCCAGGCATTTCAATGGCGCCAACTTTGGTCCAGTCGGTTCCGTTGAGAGAGTATTCCACATTATATGTTTGGTATGCATTATAATTGTAGAGCATGCTGCTCTTTACCTTGATGTCGGTGAAGGCTGTTGCGTTGACCTTGGTCTGCCAGTAGGTTTCGCCCAGTGGCTTGGTATTAATCGTGGTCCAGTTTACGGCTGCATTTTTTCCTTCGTAGCCGCCAGCACTATTGCTCTTGTCGAGCCATGGGTATGTATTTCCGTCGGCATCGCGCAGGATGAGCTGGTCTACATCGTTGTCTTCTGCAGCGAAGTCTGCTGTACGACCTTCTCTCGCTGACTTATAGAAGTCCCAGCCTGCGATGAAATCTTTTGCAGAATATGCAGCTGTATATGCCTGGTCGGCATTCATCTTTATTTTGCGTTCTGCTCCTGTTTCACCATCATTCCAGTTGGTGAAGGTGAGGATGTAGTTACTGTTGGCGGTAAGGCTTACTTCTGTTCCTTCTTCATACATGTTCTTTCCGTCAACAACGGTTGGGGCAGGAGTTGCGCTTACCATATAATCGTTGGCACCACCTTCTACCTTGTAATCCAAAGCGTAGGTGTTTATTTTCTCAAAGTTTGCTTTCAATGCAGTGTTGGCAGAGATAGAGAAGGTATATTCTTCATCTGTAGATACTACCTTATTATTGGCATCTGTCCAGTTGACAAACTTGTAGCCGAAATTCTTTGTTGCAGTTACGGTGATTGGTGTTTCTGCATCAAATACTGTACCTGCAGGAGATACCTTGACGGTTCCTGCTCCTACAGTTGATACAACAGCTGACAGTGTATACTGTTCTACCTGCTGAATGGTTCCGTTCAAGAGACCGTTGATGTGTACATCGGCAAAGCCTTGCTGCTTAGAAGAGCCAACGCCGACGGTGCAACTCAGCGTGAAGCCTTCAGCTGATGTCAGTTTGGCTTGCTGGTCGGCAGTGAGCTGGATGACGATGTGGTTGGTCAGGTTTTCATTTTTCGATAACTTGTCAGTCTCTGTTGTCTTGTTTTCTCTTAATGCAGTGAAATTACCCAAGTCTACAGAAGTTCCGTCGCTAAGTTTGGCGGTTACGGTTACTCCATTTTCTGCATCTGTACCGAATCGGTTTACGTAGGTACTGATAGAGGTTGGGGTGAATGTAAGTCCCTTGCTAGGTTTAACGGTCCATTCTACGGCTTTTGTTGTGCCAACGGGACCGAAACCAGCCATGACCATCTTGTTTCCGTCTTTGTCTTTTGTAGTCTGTGATGTCTTGAGAGAATACTTCAAGTCACCGGTGTTTACGGAAACCAGACTGAAACCATTTTCTGGTGATTTTGTGTACTGCGTAGCGTAGTTGTCGTCATTAAATGGCCATGAAACGCTAGCTTCTTTGTTCTGGTAGGTTTGCGCATTTGCCACTACCATAACAAACAGGGCTATGAGTGAAAGCCCAAATCTGAGTAGATCCTTTTTCATTTGTTTGCCTTTTTAGGTTGTTGTACTTATTATTTTTATTCACTACCGTCCCGTTAAAGTGGACTAATCGTTC
>ULMQ01023947.1_pt1 | contig 13462 bp, 9 predicted proteins | sample 1951701 | NCBI WGS metagenome assembly ULMQ01 (sample SAMEA4835555, study PRJEB28245) | human gut metagenome | biome: gut microbiome; material: fecal sample | place: Denmark | collected 2008
AAAGGCACCTGCCATGAAAGGATTATCATCCGGTGCATTACAGAATACTACCAGCTTTGCACAGCCCAGGGAATCATCTTCCTTGGTATACTCTGCAGTCTCCCTGACCATCTCACCCATCAGCTTTACGGCATCCATGTTGATACCGGTCTTGGTGGAGCCCAGGTTCACAGAGCTGCACACACGCTCTGTGGTAGACAGCGCCAGAGGAATGGAACGGATCAGCAGTTCGTCCGCCGGGGTCATTCCCTTGCTGACCAATGCGGAATAACCGCCCAGGAAGTTCACACCAACCTCATGTGCTACCTTATCCAATGTCTTTGCAATACTTGCAAAGTCTTCTATCGTATGACATGCCGCACCACCGATCAGTGCAATGGGAGTTACGGAAATTCTCTTATTTACAATGGGGATGCCAAATTCTCTGGAGATCTCCTCTCCGGTCTTCACCAGATCCTTGGCTGCTTCGTAGATTTTGTTATAAATCTTCTCATTTAATCTGTCCAGATCGGAATCGATACAGTCTAACAGGCTGATACCCAGTGTGATGGTACGCACGTCCAGGTTCTCTTCCTCGATCATTTTGTTGGTCTCTGTTACTTCATATAAATTGATCATTACGGCTCCTATCTGCCCCTTCGGGTCTTATTTATTTCGAAATCGTGGGGCTTATCAGATGCGGTGCATCTTGTCAAAGATCTCTTCCTTCTGGCACTTGATCACTACGCCAATTTCTTCTCCGAGAGCAGCCAGTTCATCTGCCATATCACCAAAAGTTTTCTGCATCTGATTGGTGTCAACGATCATCATCATGTTAAAATATCCCTGTACGATGGTCTGGGAAATATCCAGGATATTGATGCCGTTTTCCGCAAGATAGGTACATACCTTTGCGATAATGCCTACTGTGTCCTTACCAACTACCGTAATAATTGTTCTTTTCATAATCGCCCTCATTTTCTGCATGAAATCATGCTATTATTTTTATCTATTAAACTACACTTTACTACAATTTGCAACCTCAAGTTCAGCCTATGAACATATTCAGACACAGAAATCATACTTGCATCATTTTGTGAGCGAATATGTTTCAGGCACCGAGCGCCAAACTATGGAGCAAAGCTAGTCATGAAATGACGCAAAAGCGTGCTATGATGCGGCTCCAACGAATAATGCTGGCTGATGCGCTGCGCATCCGCTACGCAATATTGATCACCGGAGATACATTGCTCCTGTCTGCCACCATCATCCGGAAGTCTTCCGCCCGGTAAGGGTTCTCTCCCATGGTGATTTCCATCCGGACCGCTTCATAGGCCAGCTCCGGAAGATTATTCTCCTTGCTGAGATGTCCCAGCACGATAGCCTGCAGCTTGTCATGCAGGATTCGACAGAGCAGCTTGCCGGAATTTTCATTGGAAAGGTGTCCTCTGTCCCCCAGAATTCTCTGTTTGAGATAATAGGGATAAGGTCCTACCTGCAACATCTTCACATCATGATTCGCTTCCAGCAGCAAGGCATCCATTCCCTTCAGGCACTCCACGGTGTAATCATTATAGACTCCTAAATCCGTACAGATTCCTACCTTTTTATCTCCGTAAGCAATACGATAGCCCACCGGCTGTGCCGCATCATGGGAGATTTTCATGGGATTGACAGTCAGATCCTTGATAGTCAGTTTCACATCTTCCTTCACTTCCCGAAACAGGGCTGGATTGATCTTGCCCAGATTCCCCATCTTCTGGATTTCTTCCAGGGTTCCCGTTGTGGCATAGATCGGCACTTCATATTTTCTCGCCATGACACCCAGTCCCGCCACATGATCCATATGTTCGTGGGTCACCAGGATGCCATCCAGATCTCTTCCGGTGAGTCCCAGACTGTTCAGCCCGGCCTCCGCCTTTTTGCCGCTGATTCCCACGTCCACCAGCAGATGCGTGGCCTCTGATCCCACATAAATACAGTTGCCGCTGCTGCCGCTGGCAATACTACATAATCTCATAACTTCTTAATCTCTTTTCTATCTTACTTCTGTCTTACTCTTTGCCGTTTTCCATCTTCGGCATTAATGCATACTAGTGCATGCTTTTCCAGTAGATCTCGATCACATCTCCCTCTTTCAAAGGTTCCATGAACTGTGCCGGGCGTCCATTTAAGTTCGTCACAATGGATCTGCCTGCGGATGCGGAGGATCCCAGATCAAAATCAATATAATCAAACACATCCACAAATACATAGGAAGCCTTACCCTGCATGGTGATGGGGGAATGGTTCACGATCACTGTTAATGGATGCGGTCCCTGTGGTGACACGCTTTGGCTCTGTGCCGTCTGTTCCACGCTTTCGTACTTTTCGTCCTGCTTCCCGGAAGTCCCCTGCGTTGTCACGGAAGCCGTCCCGTTTTCTGCCGCAGTCTCTGTCCCCTTTGTCACCGCCGCTTCTCCTGCCACAGCCTCTGCCTTCTGCATCACAGGCCCTTCTCCATAAACAGGCTCTTCTCTATAGGCATCCTCTTCTGTGTCCGCATCCGGCAGGTCTGCATAACTCCCTTCCGGCAGCGGGTTCTTCATATCCCAGCTTACGGTGAAATGCTCATAAACTCTGGTATCCGGCTGCGCCGCTGTATCATTGACCTTGATATCCGCACCGAGAGGCACATCCAGAAATTCTGCGATTTCCTTTACAGTATAAGAATTCCGAATCCGAATATCATCGTTCTGGCCGATCCGGTAGAATTCATTCTCTCTGTGACCGTTGACTTCCGCTGTCTTCGGCAGACTGATCTGTTTACCGTTCACATAGACCTGCAGTGCATCCCCCAGTTCAGAGAGTTTTCCCAGCTCCAGCACCGCCGGTTCGCCCTCCGTGGAAGGTGTTACCACAATGCGGTCCCCATTATGTACCTGGGTATACATATCCGCCTCGTCTCCGTTGACCCGGATGACTGCTGCCTCTCCCTGTTCGCCCCGCACCATACGGGTCTTACCATTGACAGTAAACAGAAGGGCTTCCCCTTTTCTGGGGAACAGCTGGTCATTTGGGAACTGCATCTGCATAGCGGCATCTGTCACGGATAATTTGCCGTTATCATAGAGCTTTACCCGCTCTCCGTTGAATTCCACGAAAATAAAATTATTGCTCTGTACATAATAGCTTAAACAGATACCGATAGGTGTTACCATCATGGCATCCTTTCTGGCATTTTCCAGTTCAAATGTAATGGTCTGCATGACTTCCTGTCCCCGGATTGCCACACGTTCCTTCACGATGCCCAGCTTCTCTGCCAGCTTCTCCGTGTAACCGGGCACCATTCCACCGCCTCCTACCACGAACACGGCACTGACCGGTTTGTCCCCGTTCAGTTCTTTGATGGTATCGGATACCAGCTGGGTCATACGTTCGATCTCCGGATCCAGCAGTTCCAGCACTTCGCTGGCTTTGATGGTCTGGGGCAGTCCCATGATATCTTCGTATTCGATAGTCTCCTGGGTTCTGCATTTTCTCTTGATCTGCTCGGCCACCTCGAATTCCACGAGACAATGCTGTACCAGAATATCCGTCAGGCTGTCTCCTGCTACGGGGATCATGCCATAGGCTGTGATGGTTCCCTCTTTGGTAATGGAAATATCACTGGTGCCTGCACCCACGTCCACCAATGCCATATTTAACATACGGAACTTCTCCGGAATTGCTACCTGAATGGCAGCAATAGGCTCCAGTGTCAGATTCGCCACATGCAGGCCCGCCAGTTCTACTGCCTTATACAGACCGTCCACTACATCATCCGGCAGAAACGTGGCGATCAGATCCACTGCAATGTTTTTTGCCTTATGTCCCTCCAGATTACCCATCTGGTAGCCATTCATGTAATACCGCATGGCCGTATAACCCACACAGTAGAATTTCATATCTGTATCCGTATTGCTGTTCTGGAATTCCTCGTAAGCCTTCTCCACGCCCATGGTACACAAGGAATACACATCTTCCTGCGTGATCTCCCGGTCGCTCTCAAAGCTGTGCTCCACATAGGTAGTGACGGTACGCAGCACACGGCCTGCAGCTGCGATACATACTTCCGTAAGTTCTCTGCCCAGATCCGCTTCCAGCTGTTCCTTTACCTGGGAAATAGTCTCTCCCACCTTGCCGATGTCATGGATCTGTCCGTCCAGCATGGCTCTGGTCTCATGCTCCTTGGAGCGCTGTGCCAGCACATGGAATTTCCCACCATTTAAGTATCCTACCGTACCTACGATGCTTCTCGTACCGATATCCAGTCCGAATACCAGCTGTCCCTGTTTTTCTTTTACTCCTTCCATGAATATGCCTCCAGTTTCTGTCTGATCTGTCTGTAGCTGTCTTCCAGACTGTCACTGTTATCAATGACAAAATCACAATGCTGCCGGAATTCTTCCTCCGAAAGCTGTGATGCTATGATCTTTTCTATCTTCTCCGGTGTGTAATTGCGGCTTTCCGAAAGTCTTCTTCTGCGTACATCTTCTCTGGCGTAGATATACCACATTTCATCCACTATATGTTCATACCCGCTCTCGATCAAAAGTGCCGCTTCCACAAAAAACAGTTCCACATCGCCCTTATTCTTTGCCTCTGCCAGACGATCCGCCAGATATTTTTTTACCGCAGGATGAATGATGGCATTCACCTGTTCCAACAGTGTCGGATCTGCAAAAATCTTTGCCGCCATTGCCGGCTTATCGATCTGTCCGTCCGGCGCAAGGATTCCGTCTCCCATCAGCGCTACCAGCGCATGATAGCCTTCGGTTCCCGGTTCCTTGACTTTATGCCCGATCTCATCCGCCAGATAGATCTCACATTTATAATGCTGTCCGATATATTTTAAAATCTCTGTTTTCCCGGCACCCACACCGCCGGTAATACCTATAAAACGCATTTATTTCGCCTCATACCAGTTATTGCCCGTGTGCAGATCGATTTCCAGCGTCACCGCCAGATCTGCCGCGGACTTCATATTTTCCGTAAGAATCTCACGGACTCTTGCCTCTTCCTCCTGTGCGGTCTCAACCAACAGTTCGTCATGCACCTGCAGGATCAGACGGGATTTTAACCCTTCCTCTTTCAATGCTTTCCATACCTTGATCATGGCGATCTTGATAATATCCGCCGCCGTTCCCTGAATAGGGGCATTCATGGCCACTCGCTCGCCGAAGGACCGTTGCATGAAATTGGAGGATGACAGTTCCGGGATAGGGCGTCTTCTGCCAAACATGGTCTCTGTATAGCCCTTTTCCTTTGCATCCGCCACCAGTTTGTCGATGAATTCCTTCACCTTCGGGTAAGTGGCAAAATACTGTTCAATGTACTGTGCCGCTTCCTTTTTGCTGATACTCAGATCCTGACTCAGTCCAAAGGAACTGATACCGTAGACGATACCGAAATTGACTGCCTTGGCATTCCGGCGCTGCAGATCCGTGACTTTCTCGAAAGGAGTATGGAATACCTTGGATGCCGTGATCCGGTGAATATCCTCTTCCTGTCTGTAAGCATCAATCAGCTGTTCGTCTCCGGACATATGAGCCAGCACTCGCAGTTCGATCTGGGAATAGTCCGCATCCATGAATTCATAGCCTTCTCTGGGGATAAATACCTTGCGGATCTGTCTGCCCAGTTCCATACGCATGGGAATGTTCTGCAGATTCGGCTCTGTAGAGCTGATACGCCCCGTGGCAGTAATGGTCTGATTGAAATTCGTATGGATCCTGCCGTCCTCTTCAATAAAAGCTGCCAGTCCGTCTGCATAGGTGGACTTTAACTTGGTCAGACCTCTGTATTCCAGGATATCTCTTACAATAGGGTAATCCGCCGACAGCTTTTCCAGCACATCCGCAGCTGTGGAATATCCGGTCTTGGTCTTCTTGCCGCCGGGGATCTGCATGGTCTCAAACAGTACCTCGCCCAGCTGCTTGGGGGAATTGATATTGAACTCTGTTCCTGCCTGTGTGTGAATGGACTGTTCCAGTTCCTCAATGCGGGCCACCAGTGCATCCCCATAAGCCTTCAGTTCCTCCCGCTTTACAGCCACACCTTCTTTCTGCATGTCATACAGTACCAGTGAAAGAGGCATCTCCATCTCCTCCATGAGACATTTCATGCCTGCTGCCTCCAGCTTGTCCTTCAGGACTTTTTTGCCTTTCCGGGAGACATAGGCTCCGTAGCACGCATACTCCATGGCTTTCCCGGTGTCCTCGGAAAGCAGTGTCCGGAAATCTCTCTTGCCGAATACTTCCGCTCTGCCCGGGATCAGAATTCCCAGATGCTCCGAAGCAATGGCCTCCATGTCATAATCATTCTTCAGAGGATTCAGCAGATACGCCGCGATCAATACGTCAAAATACTGTTCTGTACTGCTGCGGTCCAGATAGTCATACTGGTGCTTCACATCAAAGGTAGCGATCTGTGTATCCGTACCTGCGGAAAGTTCCTGTAGAGCTTCCGTGATCTCTGCGGTGTCATCCACAGATTCCACCTCTTCCGCAAACAGACTTAACTGCCCTTCCGGTTCCTTTTCATGGGTCAGGGCATAAAATACCGTCTCCTCATCGGACACAGACAATGCCACCCCCAGCAATTCTTCTTTTTTCGTAGTAGCATCCACTGGTTCCGTGATCAGCCACAGGCCGATCTCCTTCTGTTTCTGCGCTTTTTTCAGATATTGTAAAAATTCTTTTTTATCTTCAATCTGTCGGAAGCTTTCTGCGATCTTGCTGTCATTGGCGGCGGCATCTTTTTCAAATCTTCCCAACAGATTTTTGAATTCCAGACGTTTGCACAAGGTATAGGCTTCCGGGGTATAGAACCCCTCTGCTCTGGCCTGTTCGTAATCCAACTGCAATTCGCAGTCGGTCTTGATCGTTGCCAGCGTCTTGCTCAGATCTGCCAGATCCTTATGCTCGATCAGGGATTCCCGGATACTTTTTTTCGAGATTTCTTCCACATGGGCATAAATATTATCCAGAGAACCGTACTCCACCATCAGTGCCTGTGCGGTTTTCTCTCCCACCTTCGGCACTCCTGGAATATTATCGGCGGTATCTCCCATCAGGGCTTTCAGTTCGATAAACTGTAACGGAGTCACCTGATAGGCAGCCAGTACATCTGCGGCATAATAATCCTCGATCTCCGTTCTGCCCTGCTTCGTCTTCGGAATCCGGATCTTGATATGATCCGTGGCAATCTGCAGCAGATCTCTGTCCCCGGAGACCAGTGATACTTCCAATCCGGCCTGCTCTGCTTTTTTGGCCAGCGTTCCAAGAATGTCATCTGCTTCCAGTCCCGCCTGCTCCATAATGGTAATATGCATGGCCTTCAGGATTTCCTTCATGACGGGCACCTGCTCCCGCAATTCCTCCGGCATAGGCTTTCTCGTTCCCTTGTAAGCCTCATACATCTTGTGGCGGAAAGTCGGTGCATGAACATCAAAAGCCACTGCCAGATATTCCGGCTTTTCCTCCTCCAGAATTTTAAACATAATATTCAAAAAACCATAAATGGCATTTGTGTGCAGTCCCTCTGCATTACTCAGATCCGGCACTCCGTAGAATGCCCGGTTCAATATACTGTGTCCGTCGATCAATACCAGTTTCTGACTCATACTCTGTCTATCCTATCTTAATTCTATCCTCTTGATTCTATCAGGTGTCGCTAAGAGATGATCCATCCCAGAAATCCCATAAGAAAAATCACCGTCAGCACTTCCAGTACAGCCCCTGTCTTCAGAAAAGCCATATGAAATCTTACCTTGCGCTTTGCTTCCGCAAGTCTCAGTTCCAGTTCTCTCTGCAGGTCAAAAGCATCGCCGTCTTCCAGACGCTGCATACCTTCCGTTACAAGGAACTGAATCACCAATTCCTCCTTGCAGCCCGGGCATTCCCGCATATGCTCCCCGAATTCCTGCAAGGTCTGAAAATCCAGTTTTCCTGCAATGAAATCAGGAATATTCTTTTCAAATTCTTTGCAATTCATGCTTCCACCCTATTCCAAAACAGTTCTACAGATTGCGTTCCCATATACTCATACACTTCTACTATACAACATCTTGTGTAAAAAGACTAGAAAAATAGTAGCAAGATTCCAGAAAAAAACTCTTGTCAACTTTTTTAATCTATGATAAGATAATCTCTGTTGTGAGTGTTTGAATGCCGGCGTGTCGGAATGGCAGACGAGGCAGACTCAAAATCTGTTGGTGGCAACACCGTATGGGTTCAAGTCCCATTGCCGGCAGTTAGTGCAGAATCAAATCGGTTCTGCGCTTTCTTTTTGTATTTTTATAACCACATCGCATTTCCTGCTTTTTCTAATTTTTTTCCAATCATCTCCTATGGATTAATTGTTACAAAATTGTTACAATTCATTTGTGCTTAGCTAACACAGACGTAACCGAACACCAGGCAACAGGAAAAGGAGGAAGAAAGTATGTGTTTCAAATTCATTAACTGTTCTCAGTGGTTGAATGCATTCTGCGGCTACTTCAATTTTGGCTGCTAATATCGTTTTCGACGAATAGAGCGTTCCATAGACGCACGAAAAGGCTCTCCCGTTTGGGATGAGCCTTTTCTTATTTCTACACTTTTTCTATGAATTTATACATTTTACCGATAGTCATAACGGAGGGTGACATCATTGCCCTGTACCTGTACTTCCGCACAGCTTCCGGTGACAATCGGCATCATGGGTGCCAGATGTCCCAGATCCACATCCATGATCACGGGAACATTCTTCTCTCCCGCCACGGCCAGAACTGCCTGGTACTGATCCAGTCCCATCATCTCCTGTCCGAAACACAACGGTCTTCCGATGAGAAAACCTTTGACATACTGAAACCATCCGGCTTCCTCCATCTGCCACATGGCTCTGCGGATGGCAAAAACATTCAGGTCACAGGCTTCCAGGAACCAGATGATTCCGTCCTCTTTATACTTTTCCAGAAAATCCTGTGTTTTATCAAACCGGGTTCCCAGTAGATTCACCAGACAATCCATACAGCCGCCCAGCAACCGACCTGAAAAGCGGATCTCCGGTTCCTCTTCTGCTGTCTGTCTGCCAAGATACTTTTTCAGCACTCTGGATTCCGTGGTGTTATAGGGCAACAGAGGCTGTTCTTCATTTTTCAGAGACTCCTTTTCCCACTTGTCATATCCATGCACCTCTTTGGTCTCTCCGGTCAATATTCCGAAGGCATCTTTCAGGGATGCATGCCAGGGCTCCATGCCAAAAGCGGCCGCGCAGGGGCCGTAGACGGAGGCGGTATCACAGATGGTTGCCAGCAGATAGGTCATGTTGGTATTGTCAGAATACCCCAGATACCACTTGGGCTCTGCTGCCTGCAGACGCTCAAAATCCACATGGCTCATGGTCTCGCACATCAGTTCTCCGCCACCGCAGGAGATCAGACAGTCATTTTCCGGGCTGCAATAGTAATCCGTCAGCTCCTGCCCGCATTTTTCGGGGGTGTTACTGATACCGATGCCCTCTCCGGCATAACAGTTGGGGCCTAATTGTAACTGATAGCCCATTTCCCGGAATTTCTTCTGGGCATTGCCAAAGGCAGTGTAATAAGGTTCTATCTGACAGCCAAAAGAAGGGGCCACAAATCCAATGGTCCCTCCCCGCTGTATATGTTTCGGATATTTCATTGCTTCGTATCCTCCTATATCGCCCATTCGCATTCCGGGCTATCGCCCTTCTTGCTCATGTTCGTTCACTTCCCTCATAGGAGGTCTGCTTTGCCTGCAAGCAGTCACGCCAACCTCCTATGGGTAAGTGTTATGCGTCAAAATTAATCTTATTATAAATATCGAAACAGTCAAAGGTTGCAAAATAATCCTTCGGTGTCTCGGCACGGCGGATCAGTTCCACGCTGCCGTCCTCCTTCAGCAGAAGCTCTGCGGATTTCAGCTTACCGTTGTAATTGTAACCCATGGCAAAACCGTGTGCACCGGTATCGTGGATGGCAATATAGTCACCGATATCGATCTTCGGCAACATCCGGTCGATGGCGAATTTGTCGTTGTTCTCGCACAGGGAACCGGTCACATCGTACTTGTGGTCGCAGGGCTCGTTTTCCTTGCCCAGTACAGTGATGTGATGGTAAGCGCCGTACATGGCGGGACGCATCAGGTTCACGGCACAGGCATCCACACCGATGTATTCCTTATGAGTATGCTTCTCATGGATGACCTGGGTCACCAGATGTCCGTAAGGTGCCATCATATAACGACCAAGCTCTGTGTAGATTGCCACATCACCCATGCCTGCCGGTACCAGAACTTCCTCATATACCTTACGCACGCCTTCGCCGATGACTCTGATGTCGTTGGGTTCCTGATCCGGACGGTAAGGAATACCGATACCACCGGACAGATTGATGAAGGTAATGTGTGCGCCGGTCTCCTCTTTCAGCTTTACTGCCAGTTCGAACAGTTCTCTTGCCAGAGTGGGATAATAGTCATTCGTTACCGTGTTACTGGCCAGAAAAGAATGGATACCGAAATTCTCCACACCCTTTGCCTTCAGGATCTTATATCCCTCAAACATCTGCTCCGTGGTGAAACCGTATTTAGCATCGCCCGGATTGTCCATGATGTTATTGCTGATGGAAAAATATCCGCCGGGATTGTAACGGCAGCTCAGGGTCTTGGGCAGATAACCGATGGTCTTCTCCAGGAAATCGATATGGGTGATGTCATCCAGATTGATGGTGGCACCGATTTTTGCCGCATATTCGAATTCATGGGCCGGGGTATCGTTGGAGGAGAACATAATGTCCTCTCCTTTTACCCCCATAGCATTGCTGAGCATCAGCTCTGTCAAAGAGGAGCAGTCACATCCACAGCCGTAATCTCTTAAGATGTTAATCAGAAAAGGGTTGGGAGTCGCCTTTACCGCAAAGAACTCCTTGTAGCCCTTGTTCCACGCAAAAGCTTCCTTCAGCGCCTTCGCATTCTCCCGGATTCCCTTTTCATCATAGATATGAAACGGTGTGGGATATTTTTCTGCGATCTTTTCGATCATTTCTTTGGTAACAAATGCCTTTTTTTCCATAAGTATCTCCTCTGCATCTATCTTATTTACAGTAACGCGCTTCTCATCTCTTCCGGAGTCAGAGTGCTCAGATAAGCAGGTGCCACATCAAATACGGTCTTGCAGCCCTTCTGGCCTTCCTGATTCATGCGGTAAGCAGCTCTTGCATAAGCGGTCAGTACGCAGGAAGTGAACTCCGGGTTGGAATCCAGCTTTAAGCTATACTCGATCACATGGTTGTGCTCACCGTTTAAGCCGGTCTTGCCGGTACGCAGTACAAATCCGCCGTGAGGGATACCTGCGTGATCTCTCTGCAGTTCTTCCTCAGTGATGAAATGTACAGTAGTATCATAATCTGCAAAATAGTTGGGCATGGTCTTGATCTGCTCTTCGATCTGTGCTTTGTCTGCGCCCTCTTCCGCTACCACAAAGCACTCTCTGGTATGCTTCTGTCTGGTGGTCAGAACCGGATTCTCACAGTTTCTGACAGCTTCCAGTGCGGACTCTACGGGAATGGTATACTGCTTGGCATCCTTGACACCGGGGATACGACGGATGGCATCGGAATGTCCCTGGCTGACACCCTTACCCCAGAAGGTATAATCGCTGCCGTCTCTTAAAATGGCATTGGCATACAGTCTGTTCAGGGAGAACATACCGGGATCCCAGCCTACGGAAATCATGGCTACCTTGCCGCCCTCTTTTGCTGCAGCATCTACCTGTGCGAAATGCTCGGGGATCTTCGCATGGGTATCAAAGCTGTCTACCACGTTGAAATATTTTGCATACTCTGCGGTCTGTTTGGGCAGATCGGTTGCGGAGCCTCCGCACAGCACCAGGACATCGATCTTGTCCTGCATGGACAGTAACTGATCTACATTATAAACCTTCACATCTGTTAAAGTCTTTACTGTAGCAGGATCTCTTCTGGTAAATACGGCTACCAGCTCCATGTCATCATTCTGCTTTACTGCACATTCCATTCCTTTTCCTAAGTTACCATAACCTAAAATTGCGACTCTGATACTCATTTTTCTATCCCTTTCTATTTTATCCTATTTATGAGAACGCTGCGGCCGTTTCCACCCGGCAAAAGCGTTTTCTACATAATTATTGCTCACCCTGCTTCAACCGAATGAGGGCGATCTCGTTGCGCATGGCATCCTTGAAGACTCTGACAAAATTCTTCTGGCCACTGTAAAGGCAGGTATCACTGCTCTTTCCCGTCACCGTACCGGTGAGAATGTACTCGGAATCTATGATGAGACGGATCTGATCCATCTGCTGTTCCTCTTCCTTAGGCTCTCTGAAATGCTCCGGCACCAGGTATTCTATGATCCCGGCCTTTAATTCCGCATCTTCCGGAAAAGGTTCTCTGTTGTCTTCTGAAATCAGCACCACTTTTTTCTGTGCCCGGACCAGCTCCCTGATCTCCTCCGACCATTGCTCCAGGAATTCACCTGTTGCGGAAAAATAAATACGCTTCTCGGCACCCAGAAGCATGTGCTGGATCTTGTCACAGATGTGGTCATAGCCTTCGATGGTGATATAGCCTTCTCTAGGTAAATTTTTCCTGGGGCCATCCGCCACCAGACGTTCTTTTGCTTTCCGCAGATACCGGATCCGGTTATCACAGAACTCGGATAATGCTACAGCCAGATATTTTGAGGAGGTTCCTTCGATCACATAAGCAGCTCCATGCTCCACCAACGATGCCAGTCCATTATAGACATTGGATCTGGAAATCCCCGTCAGCTTCGCCACCTCATAGCCTGTCAGTTCTTCATTTTGAAGAAGACACAGGTAAATGACAGCCTCCTGCCTGCTCAGTCCGAACAGGATAAGTTGTTCTATGATTGCCGCTTCTTCCATAGGTACTCCTTTTAGTGGTTCTTTACAGGAACACTATAGTAAGGATTCCTTGTTTTGTCAATAGGGGAAATACTTATTGAGAAAAGATGTCAGTAAAGAAATAGAAAGTGATGCCATTCCTCCGGGAGTTCTGTTTGTATTAAAAACGCCCTTTTTTGCTAAAAAAATACAAAAACAGGAGATTTTGGCCTTTTATAAGAGCTTATTTTCGCTAAAATAGGAAAATAATAAAATCAGTACAAAAAATGTTTGATTTAGAGGTTTTTTTGTACTGATTTTGCTATTTTAATGTGATTTGCACCAAAGCAATAGAAATGGCTGCAGCAGAACTGCCTATGGTGTACAGATATTATGAAAAAAGCAGAACGTCCGCAGCGGATGGAATATCCTTCCGGGGATGTTTGTCGGACGGTGGTGACATTTTCTCAAAAAGTGTTGAAAATCAGGGTGGTGCGAACAGGACGTTCGCGACAGGCGGGCGTTCGTGGGGGGTATGACAGCACTACGTTACGAGCCATGCAAAAATAGAGTGAACCAG
>ULMQ01010809.1_pt1 | contig 13372 bp, 9 predicted proteins | sample 1951701 | NCBI WGS metagenome assembly ULMQ01 (sample SAMEA4835555, study PRJEB28245) | human gut metagenome | biome: gut microbiome; material: fecal sample | place: Denmark | collected 2008
GCCTGTTTTCAAGATCATACCGGCAGCCAACACCTCATTCAACGGAGCTTCCGTCTGGTCCACGCGGTAACCACGTTTATGCAAGCTCTCGCCCGAACTGTCGATAGAGAGCGTACAGTCGTTATGTGAAATATGAATATTGATATACAGATCCGGATTGTTTACACGGACAGAGGGACGTTTCTGGTCCTTCTCCATGAAATAATCCACGATCGCATCCTTCGTACGATAAGCAACAAACTTGGAGTGATTGAAATCTTCAGAGTAGATTACAGAGTCGATGGCAAACGTCTTGTCCAAAGACATGTAGTTTTCCCATTTCACCTTCTTAACCTCTTTGTAGACAGTATCGGCGTCTTTAGCTTTAAAGTGATAGATAGGCTTCAAGATACGCAATGCCGTACGGCAATAGAAGTTGGCTTTGTAAAGCACTTCCTTATCCCCGGTAAAGGAAACCATCCGGCGGCCAATCTGTATATCGTTGGCACCTAAAGATAATAACTCGCCGGCCAGGATTTCTTCCAACCCGTAAAGGGTCTTAGCCACCATTTCAAATGTTTCGCTCATTTTAAGTTGAAAGTTAACAATGATTCCTCATCGTTTATTAGTAATTCTATTTTAATTATTAATTATTCTTTGTTCTATGACTTCACTGGCAGTCAACTGACTTTATTAATTGTCTGCTGGCTCACGGTTGCTCCCGCCGGAACATCTTCCGTGATCCAGACGTTGCCACAGATCGTAGCTCCTTCGCCAATACGAATACGCCCTAACAATGTGGCATTGGAATAGACAGTCACATGATCGCCCAACACCGGATGACGCGGCACACCGCGTATCGCATTCCCGTTTTCGTCAGGCGGCAGTTTCTCTCCTGCCAGACTGACTCCTTGGAAGATACGGACGTGGTTCCCGATAACACTGGTCTCACCGATAACGGTTCCTGTCCCGTGGTCAATCGAGAAATAGTGTCCGATCTCCGCCCCCGGATGGATATCGATACCTGTCTCCGAATGGGCCATTTCAGTAATCATGCGGGGAATAAAGGGAACGCCCAACCGGTATAGCTGGTGCGCAATACGATAGTTGCAGACAGCCCGGAAACCGGGATAGCAAAAAATAACTTCGTTGATGTTCTGAGCAGCAGGATCACCGTTGAAAGCAGCCTCGGCATCCGTCGCCAACAAGGCGCGCATTTCGGGAAGCGTACGGATAAAGGCTTCCGACAGTTTTTCCGCCTCGGTAAGGATCTTTTCTTCGGGACAAGAAACACAGGCAGTATCAGCAAAACAAAGCCCTGCATAAATCTGCTTGGAAAGCAGCGTATGCAACGTTCCGACGTTCACGCCGGTATGAAAACGGATGGTCTGCTTGCTGATCCGTGCATTCCCGTAATAACCGGGGAAAAGGATTGCCCGGCATAAATCTACGATCTCTTTCAGCACCTCACCCGAAGGAAGCGCCTCTTCATCGCGGTAAGCATGAAACAGTTGATGGTAAGACCCCTCGTCCGAGAGCATCTCAACTGTATCATTCAAGACCTTGCTATGCTTTTGCAATCCCATTATTCAGCAATATCATATTTGGCAACAAAAGTAAGAAGAAATTGACAATTAACAATTGACAATTGACAATTATTTGCCCATCATACAACGCTTTATCCAAAAAGACAAACCACCCGGCAACGTCAATTTTCAATTTTTAACTTCCAATTTTCAGCTTATTATGCGGTGCCCCGAATTCCTTGCAGGTCACTTCGTCCATTTCCACAATCCATATTTTGACATTCTTCACAGCCGGATCGGAATAGCGGAATTCCTTATCCGAATACTGTTTCATAATGATATCCAGAGCTTCCGTTTTTTTATCGAAATCTTCTTCAAAGTGGACTTCACCCCAGCAAATCACGCTCTTGGAGCGCATCCGGTAACTACAAGCGACCTCCGGATGCTGGAAAACGAGATCATGGTCCGTGCTAAATGTAATGCAGACACGCGGATTCCGTTCCAAAATGGAAATACTCCGTCCTTCCTGTGCCGAATGCAGGTATATAACACCATCACGATAGCCAAAGTTCATCGGCAATACATAGGGAGTCCCATCCGTATCGGCCAGTCCCACATAACAGATATCACACTTCTTAATGGTCGCTTCAATCAGTTCTTTGTCGGTATGTACTAATGTCTTCATTTCGCATTTCTGTTTTTATCCCTACAAACATACAAGTTTTTTATCTTTTTCAAGATGCTCTCGCAGGATATATTTGTCGCATCCTCCTACAAAAACAGAAAGGTCATTCTCATTTTCCTATCGGCATGTCATAATATCATAGCAAAGGTTCTTTGTCAGTTTAAAGACTGCACTTCACAACCAACACCCAACAAATAAAAGAAACTGACCTCGATAAGCACTGCCGGATGAGGAATTTTCCCTTCTATCTGGTTCAACGATCCGACATAAGGGGCGACGCGAACCGATGGATGCCCGATCCGACATTTCTGTATATCTTGCCGTCCGGCAAGATAACCGTGGCAGTCGTATTGACGGGTACCTCGACTGTCAACTCAAACGAATCCGCTTCTATCCGCCAGTCCGAGCGGACGGGACCGTACAGGGATTGATACGATCCGCTGCAATAAATGAGGCCGCCCACCGGTTGAGGAGCAATGACAATGTGCTTCATACCCGGCTCCGCTTCATCATAACGGATTCCGGCAAGTGTCCAGTAAAACCAAGCCACCACACTGCCGAACATCGGATGGCAACGGGATGCCTTTCCTTCCCATCGCTCCCATAAACAAGAATAACGGTCATCCATCACATACCCGAACCCCGGTATCTCGCGCTGGTTCATCAACCGGAAAGCAATATCGGCACATCCGTTATCACTCAATACTTTCAAGAGCAAAGGCGTTGCCATGATACCTGTGTCAAAATGATTTCCTATACTGTCCAGATGAGCGAGCAAAGCGTTGAACACGGCTTCCTTTTCACCTTCCGGCACCATTCCGAAAGCCAGCGGGAATACATCCGCACCTTGTCGCCCTTCCCAATAATGATGGGTCGACGGGTTGAAAAAGACAGTATTGAAATCCTGCCTGATCCGTGTGCACAGCCGGTCAAAGTGCAGTCTGTCTTCCTCTTTCCCTAAGACAGCCGCAACCTTAGACATCAAGTCTGCCGAATGATAGTAATAAGCCGTATTGACCAACGGTTCGGGCAGTTCCATCTTCTTCCCCGGCGCACACCAATCCCCCAGGCACCAGCCATCCGGCTCTTCCCGGACGATGATTCCACGGGCGTCGGTCCTTGTTCCCAGATAGGCAACCCATTGTTTCATACCTTCATAATGACAGTTCAACAAAACCGTATCGCCATAATAACAATAATAGGCCCAGGGCATGATCACATAAGCCGATCCCCATGCCGGACCGCCTCCACCACCACCGAAGGGTGCGGTATGCGGAACATAACCGCTCTTCCGATTCCGGGCATCCCCCATATCGTCAAACCATTTCCGGTAAAACTGCGTCATATCGAAAGATAAGATAGAACTTTCCACGACCACCTGCGCGTCTCCAGTATAAGCCAACCGTTCCCGGTGCGGGCAATCACTGCTGATACTGCCGTGAAAGTTATTCTTCTGCGTCCGCAAGTAGACTTCGTTGATCTTATTAAACAATTCGTTCGAACAACTGAAACTTCCGGCAGGCTGCGGATCGGTATGCACGACTTTTGCAACCAGACTTTCCTTGTTCATCCTGACCTGTCGGGATATGACTTCGATATAGCGGAACGTGTGCCAGGTAAAACGCGGTTCCCATTGTTCCACTCCACCGCCCCGCAACGTATAGAGGTCCACTTGTCCGAAATCATTTTTTTCCTCTCCGACAAAACGAAGCTTGATCCGGTCACCGGCATTGCCTTGCACTTTTATATGCGCCCAGCCGGAAATCATCTCCGGAAATGCATACCAATAAGTAGAATCGTCCTTTTGTTCGCAGCTTACAGGCTGTAATGTCCAGGCAATTTTCTCATGAGGGGCAAGTTGAGCATGCAGACTGCCCTTCGGCGCCCTTACCAAAAGGGCTTTCTTCCAGGAAGAATCCTTGTACCCGTTCCGGTTCCAGCCGTCCAGCTCCAGCCGGGCATCATATTCTTCACCTGTGAATATGGCGTCATGCAGTAAAGGGCCGGTCGTTGTTTTCCAGCTATCATCCGTAACAACCAGTTCCGTCGATCCATCGGTGTATTCTATCTCCAACTGGCATAACAGCCGAGGCGTATCGTACCACATACAGCCTTCCACCGTCCGGTCACGCTGGTTATACCAGCCGTTTCCCAACAGGACTCCAACCGTATTCTCCGCTTTCTGCACCAAAGACGTGACATCGAACGTATTATAGAGAACCCTTTGGTTAGATTGATCATCAAAGAAATACAACATCTTTTTGAGCGAACGACGATCGAAATTGGTAACGGCGGGAGCCAATACCTGGTCGCCTACCCTTTCGCCATTCAGGTACATTTCATAAAAGCCCAGTCCGCATATATAGGCTTTCGCCTGTTTGACCGGCTTGTTTATCCGGAATGTTTTACGGAAATAAGGAGCCGGAGTAGTCAACGTCGAATCGGGATAAGCGTCTTCCCGGTTGCCGATCCACCGGGCTGTCCAATCAGACGGTTCCAACAATCCCATCGTCCATCTCCCTGTTTCACTCCAAGGCGAAGCCTCTCCCGCTTCATCCCAAACCATCGCTTTCCAGTAAAGCGTTTGCCTGGAATCAAGCGGTTTCCCTTCATATCCTACCTGGCAGGAACGGGAAGATGTTATTTTCCCGGAATCCCAAAAATCCGCTTTTCCTTCAGCTAGCAAAGAAGAAGAGCTTGCCACGAGGATACGGTAGGCTGTCTGACTTTTCGCTTGCCCGGAGGATTGCAACTGCCAACTCAACAAGGGCTTTTCATTCTCCACTGCAACCGGATCTTCCAGATATTCACACCGAAGATTGCAGACAGATATTCTTTCCTGTCCCGAAACAAAAAACACAAATCCCCAAAGGAAAGAGAGTAACAGACAATAATACTTCATAACATTAAGATCAACTGAATTTCCATAATATCCAATGCACAAATATATGGATATACCGTCGTCCGCCACTTACAAATTTGAGAATTAATCATGCAGAAATGATACATTCCCGTCACAAAAACAAAAAGGGCCGAAACTTTCATTCCGACCCTTTTGTTCTGTGAGTTGTCTCACGAGGATTCGAACCTCGACAGACAGAACCAAAAACTGTAGTGCTACCATTACACCATGAGACAATCCGGCGCTTTATCTAAAGCGATGCAAAGGTAAGAATAAAATCTTACCTTGCAAGCATTTTTTGTAAAAAATCCAAACAGTTTCTTATTTTACGATCAGTAAATAGTAATTCTTCTTACCTCTCTGAACCAGCAAATATTTCTCATCCAACAGGGAAGAGCAGTCGATAACCATATCCTGATCCGTCAGTTTCTCTTTGTTTACACTGATACCGCCGCTCTGAACCAACTTGCGCATTTCGCCTTTCGACGGGAAAATTGCCGCCTTTTCAGTGAACAGGTCGATCGCTTTAACGCCGGCACTCAATTCTTCACGGGAAACCTCAAACTGGGGAACACCGTTGAACACATCCAACAATGTCTGTTCATCCAAATGTTTCAATGCTTCCGACGTAGAGTTTCCGAACAGTATATTGGAAGCCTCGACGGCAGCATCGTAATCTTCCTGGGAATGAACCATGACCGTCACTTCCTTTGCCAAACGTTTCTGCAACGGACGGAGATGCGGTGCTTCTTCCTGTTCTTTGATCAGGGCATCAATTTCTTCCTTGGGCAGATCGGTAAAGATCTTGATATATTTGGCAGCATCGGCATCGCTCACGTTCAGCCAGAACTGGTAGAATTTATAAGGAGATGTATAACGGCGATCCAACCAAACGTTGCCAGACTCAGTTTTGCCGAACTTGCCTCCGTCGGCTTTCGTAATCAACGGGCAGGTCAAAGCAAAAGCCTCACCACCCAACTTACGGCGGATCAGCTCCGTACCGGTCGTGATGTTACCCCACTGGTCGGTTCCTCCCATTTGCAAGCGGCAGCCTTCGTGTTCATACAGATACATATAATCGTATCCCTGAAGCAACTGGTAAGAGAATTCCGTAAACGACATACCGACAGAAGATTCGCGGCTCAGGCGTTTTTTAACGGATTCTTTAGCCATCATATAGTTAACAGTGATATGCTTACCGATATCGCGGATAAAATTCAAGAAAGAATAATCCTTCATCCAGTCGTAATTGTTTACCAACTTGGCAGCATTAGGCGCGTCCGAATCGAAATCCAAAAACTTGGACAACTGCTTCTTAATGCTATCCTGGTTATGACGAAGCGTTGCTTCATCGAGCAGGTTACGTTCCGCCGACTTCATTGAAGGGTCTCCGATCATACCGGTAGCTCCGCCGACCAGAGCAATAGGACGGTGTCCTGCACGTTGGAGATGTTTCAGCATCATAACCGATACCAGGTGACCGATATGTAATGAGTCAGCCGTCGGGTCAATACCTACATAAGCAGAAGTCATCTCTTTTTGCAACTGTTCTTCTGTTCCGGGCATCATATCAGCGATCATGCCCCTCCATGTTAATTCTTCAACAAAATTCATCGTTTTAGATTATAGTATTAATTGAATGCGGGCAAAGGTACGACTTTATAATTGAAAATGGAGAATTGAGAATTGAAAATTAGGGTATAACAATGATTTAAGGTAGATGAAGGATGTCGCGGACGTTTTCGGCAACCTGTCCGGCAAACTGTTCAAGCCGGAGATTCAAGGAAACCGAAAGGTTCCGGTAGACAGTTCGGATATCGATTTCGCGATCGTCCGTTTCGGCAAACAAACGGCCGGGCCATGCTTCACGTACGGCTCCGGGGTTGAAATACTCGCCAAAGGAGAGGTAAAAACCCTGTCGGATAAGTTGCCCGGCTAATGTGGCATTACCACGAAAACCGTGTATAATCCACGGTACACGGGGCTTTAGTTCTTTTTTCGAGGCTATCAGTTCGTCCCAAGCTTTCACGCAATGAATGATTAAAAAGACGCCGGCATTTTCGGCAAGAGAGGCCGACGCCCTAAAGATTTCCCGCTGACAGTCCAACGGAGCTTCCGCACCTTTATCTAAGCCCGTTTCTCCAATAGCCACTACATCCGGAAATGAGACCTGCCGCTTCAATTCGGCAAGCTGTCCTTCCACGTTATATATATACCAGGGATGAATGCCGACAGAACGGAACAACCCCGTTTCCACATCGAACGTAGGAACCAGACTGTTAACTATAGCGGCATCTTCCGGATGAACGGGCAAATGGTGAGTATGTATATCGTAATAAACCATACTTTACGGTACAGGATCATATCCGCGTCCTCCCCAGGGATGGCAGCGAAGAATGCGTTTGACTGCTAAATACAATCCCTTTACCGGACCATGTTTTTTGAGAGCCTGCACGGCATATTCGGAACAAGTAGGCGTGTACCTGCACGATGCCGGCGTCATGGGAGAAATGCAATATTTATAAAAATAGACCGGCAACAACAGAAGGAAAGTAAAAAAACGCTTTATCATGCCTTGTCGCGAAGTACGTTCAATGCTTTTGTCATGGCTTTTTCCATATCGGCAAAAGGATGGATTTCCTTGTCCAAATAAAGGAAAGCAACCAGCATACGCTTGTTTTTTCCCGTCAACGGATCGATCAGATCATATTTGCGTACCCGGTAGGCTTCGCGAACCTGACGTTTGATCAGATTCCGTTTTACGGCACGCCTGAATTTTTTTTTGGGAACACTCACCAAGATAGACACTGGAGCTAATGTCTCTTCTTCCACCGTTAAATAAACGACCCGCAGTGGAAACGCCACAAACGATTGCCCTTTTGCAAACAACAGGTCAATGTAACGTTTCCACGACAGACGTTCTTCTTTTGAAAGGGTATACCTTCTATTTACCATTCTTTTTGTTACTACCCATCTCTTTTTTCAGATACAATTCCAGGGCAGCCGTCATAGACGGAGCTTCGGGAGTCGGCGCTTCCACATCCAGGCGCAAACCGGCCTCTTTCACCGCTTTGGCTGTTGTCGGGCCGAAACATCCGATCTTTATATCTTCTTGTTTGAAATTCGGGAAGTTCTTCAACAGAGAGGAAATTCCCGAAGGGCTGAAAAATACCAGCATATCATAGTCGAATTTCTCGTCTTTAGAGAAATCATTGCTTACGGTGCGGTACATAACAGCTTTCGTAAAAGAAATCTTTTTCGCTTCCAACATAGTTAACAAATCATCTTTATGCACGTCGGAAACGGGCACAAGATATTTTTCTTTTGCATGTTTGCCGATAACTGTAACCAGATCATCCAGCTTTCCGGTCTGTCCAAAAAAGATCTTACGCTTCCTATACACAATATATTTTTGCAAATATACGGCAATGGCCTCAGTCATACAGAAATACTTCATCGTTTCGGGAATGGCAACACGCAGCTCCTCACACAGGTGAAAGAAATGATCGATCGCCGTACGAGCCGTGAAAACAACAGCCGTATGATCCAAAATAGAAATTTTCTGCTGTCTGAACTCCTTAGATGAAAGAGGTTCTACTTTAATGAATGGACGGAAGTCAATCTCAACTCCATACTTCTCTGCAATGTCGAAATACGGGGACTTCTCGGATGCAGGCTTCGGTTGTGATACCAGCAACTTTTTGATGTTCAATGCCATAGAGTACTTGTCTCGATAAAGTTATACAAATAAACCATACCTTCGTACAAAAATACCAGAGGTAAAATTTCTTGGCCGCAAAGGTACAAACTTATATACAATAAACCAGTGCTTTTCTTGTGAAATATCCGTATTGTCTTATAAATTATTACAAAACGACACAAAATATAGAGAATACAAAACATTGTTATCGGTATAGTTACCTGTGTCCCGACAAACACCAACCACAACACCGGAACGTATAAAGAGACTCCCCAAATCCCCATAATAGCATTATAACTCGTCTTCCATAACTTATACTTATCGGGGTCGGAAAACACGCTGCCCAGGAGATAATAACAGCATTGTTTAAACTGATAAAACAGGAATAAAACACAAAAAACCGTTCCGATCGCCGATAAAACCGCCTGCCATTCCGCATAATTCACAAATCCGTATATCCTGCCGACCGCAATCAGGGCAATACTTGAAAGGAACAAGACTTGGAATGTCATAAAATTGCGGAAAAAGAATATGCTCTTCCCTATTACATCGTCAAATAGATTCTGCCTTTCCTTCACGAGAAAAGCATCTTTCAGCATCTTCACAAACAGTTGGAAATTCGTCCGGAACACAAAGGAAAAGACAATAAACAGGAATAACAGCAGGGAGAAGATGACATCATCCACCAGCTGCCCGTCCCATAAGCGAATGCCCACATATCCTTCAAATATATTCATGTTCCCTGCGTATTACAGGTGCAAAGATAATCAAAAAAGAAAGGCAAGCTTACCCGACAAGCTTGCCTTCTCAAACAATCAACCGTTATGAATAACGATCTTAGAAACTATCTTTATGAGAGGACGAGTAGACCTCGCCCCTATCGACGTCATTAAATATTGTAGTATTGTTCCCAGCCTTTACGCGGCATTTCGCCAACCAGCATCTGGTTCATAACCGGATCGTTCACGATCTGCTTCGTGTCGCGGTCGAACACGATCTTACGGTTCATGCGCTGTGCCAACACGCCAAGACAGAATACCTGGCTCAACGGACCTGCGATAGAGAACGGAGAACGGGTCTTTTCCTTGCCCTGGCAAGCCAATAGGAAGTTTGCGTAGTGGTTGGACGGGCTCTTTTGATATTCCGGCAACTTCGGATTCATATCCTTGGCTACCTGATCAGGAATCACAGACAAGGTGCTACCATGAGAACCACCCTTGAATGTCAAAGTCTTCGTATAGATTTCCTTACCCGGGTTCAATTTTGCCAACTGAAGTTTGCCACCAGCAACCGTCGGGATATTCGGATCGACATCGGAAGAACCGTAGTTCTCAGGAACAGGAGGAATATTATCCAGACCGTCATACCAGGTAATATCGACAGCTGGCATTTCTTTTCTTTCCGGGAATCTGAACAGGATACGGGAAGACATCGGGAAGAAGAACGGGTTATGATCTTTCAGATACAACGGATTTACTTCCGTCGGCAGACCGAGATCCAGGAATTCGTGTGCGGTATCGATGATGTGAGCCCCCCAGTCGCCCAATGCGCCCATACCGAAATCGTACCAGCAACGCCACTGTCCCAAATGGTAGTCATGATTATATTCGTGGAACGGACGAACACCCAACCAAGTGTCCCAATCCAATGTTTCGGGAACTGGTTCACCCATTGGCATGTGCGTGATGTTCGGGTTCCAGTTATGCCAACGGCGCGGAGAGTTCATGTGAGCTGTTATAGCAGTGACGTCTTTGATCAAGCCGGCTTCTTTCCATGCCTTGAACTGGAAGTAGTTGGCTTCGGAATGTCCCTGGTTACCCATCTGGGTAACGACACCGAATTTCTTTTCGGCACGCATCATCACTTCGATTTCCTGGAAGGTGCGGGCCATCGGTTTTTCCACATATACATGTTTTCCATGAGCCATTGCCTCGATCGTGATCGGGAAATGCGCGTGATCAGGTACACCGACTGTAACAGCATCGATCTTGTCGGCCATCTTGTCGAACATCTGGCGGAAATCCTGGAAACGCGGAACTTTCGGGAACATGGAAATAAGTTTCTGAGTATGAGGTGCACCCATATCCACATCACAAAGTGCAACCACTTCGCACAAACCGGTTTTATACAGTTCCTGTGCGATCTCGCCTCCACGATTACCGATACCGATAAAAGCGATTCTCACTTTTTCGTTGGCACTGACAAAAGGAACACCCGGCATGGCATTGGCCTTAGACGGAATCCAAAAAGAAGGAATTGCTGCCGCAGCTGAAAGGGCGGCTGCCCGTTTCAGGAACGAGCGACGTGAAATATCTTCAGATTTCATGGTAAATATATTAGATAAATTATTAATGTTTGCGTGCACATAAAAACAACAACCTCACAAAAATAGATATTTTTTTCTTACATAAAAGCTTTCTCAGAAGTTTTTTCCTAAATCTTTGCAAACGTTTTCCGGTTTATGGGTGTTGTAACAAAAAACTATATACATTTGTCGACTTTTAAATAAGAATATAAGTGATATGAAGATCAGACAGATTCTATCCATCGGATGTTTCCTTTGGATACTAGCCTCCCTCCGTTTGGCAGCACAACAACCGGAAATACAACCCTTGCCCATAGACCCGAAAATAAGATACGGACAGCTAAATAACGGGTTGACTTATTACATCCGACACAATGCACAGCCGAAAGACCGTGCGGATTTCTTTATCGCCCAGAATGTCGGATCGATCCTGGAAGACGAGAACCAGCGCGGACTGGCCCATTTCCTTGAACACATGGCGTTCGACGGAACAAAGAACTTCCCAGGGCATGGCATGGATGAATTTACCGAAAGCATCGGGATGCGCGGAGGTGAGAACTTCAACGCTTATACAAGTTTCGACGAAACGGTCTACATGATCATGAACGCTCCGGTCACCCGCGAAAGCATTGTCGACTCCTGCCTGCTGATCCTGCACGACTGGTCGGGCTTCATCACCCTCGCAGATACGGCCATCGAAAAGGAACGGGGCGTGATCCGGGAGGAATGGCGCACGCGACAGGATGCCCAGGCACGTATCTGGGAACAGCAACTCCCGAAAATGTTTCCGGACAACAAATATGCATACCGGATGCCGATCGGCACGATCGACGTGATCAACAACTTCAAGCCGGACGAGCTTCGCGACTATTATAAAAAATGGTATCGCCCCGACTTGCAGGGCATTATCATTGTAGGGGATATAGATGTAGACAAGGTGGAAGCGGCCGTAAAACGTATTTTTGCTGATATCCCGGCTCCGGTAAATCCGGCCAAACGGGAATATACGGAAGTGGCGGACAATGATAAACCGCTTGTTTCCATTGCTACGGACAAGGAGGCTTCCAATATGGTCCTTTCCATATTCTATAAGCACGACAAGATGCCGAAAGAGTTGTATGCCACCGCCGCCGGGTTGATGAAGGACTATATGGAGAATGTCGTCGAAACGATGATAAACGAACGCTTTGCCGAGATGATGCAAAAAGCGGATCCTCCCTTTGTCGCCGCCCAGGCTTCGGATGGAGATTTCATGATTGCCAAGACAAAAGGCGCTTTCACGGTTGCCGCCCTGGTAAAGGAAGGTGAGATCGACAAGGCACTCGACGCGCTTGTGATGGAGACGGAACGGGTGAAACGGTACGGCTTCACGGCTTCCGAATATGACCGCGCCCGTATCAATGTCCTGAAACAATACGAATCGCTGTTCAACGACCGCGACAAACAAAAGAACCGCTCTTATACGAACGAATATGTCCGCCACTTTACAGACGGTGGTTACATTCCGGGCATAGAAATGGAATATCAGCTAATCAGCCAGATCGCACCGCAAATCCCGATCGAGCAGGTGAACCAATACGCCCAGAGCTTGATCGGCGACAAGAATATCGTAATCGGCTTGACCGGCCCTGACAAGGCAGACATAAAATATCCGACCGAGGCCCAATTATTGGAAGACTTTATCAAGGCGCAACAATTACCGGTCAAACCCTATGAAGAGACTGTTTCCAACGAACCGCTGATCCCCGAACTGCCCGCTCCGGGAAAGATCAGGGAGATGAAAACGGACCCGCTGTTCGGCGCGACGGTCCTGACACTCGACAACGGTATCAAGGTCGTACTGAAACATACGGACTTCAAGAAAGACGAGATCCTGATGACGGCCACCAGCCCCGGTGGCAGCACCTTGTTCGGAGCGAAAGATATCGACAACCTGAAAGTATTCAACGATGTCATTACGCTTGGCGGAGCCGGCAATTTCTCGGCAACCGATCTGAACAAGGTATTGGCAGGAAAGAAAGTCTCCTGCTCTCCTTCCATCGGCCTGAATACGGAAAACGTAAACGGTTATGCCGCTCCTGCCGACCTGAAGACATTGTTTGAGCTGGTTTATCTCTATTTCACGGCTCCGCGCATGGACGAAGAGGCTTATACATCCTTCGAGAACCGTATGATCGCACAGTTGAAAAACCTGGAACTGAACCCGATGGTGGCGTTCAGCGACACACTGACAAAGGCGATTTACGACAATAACCCGCGTGCCGCCCGCATCACG
>ULMQ01042078.1_pt1 | contig 12814 bp, 8 predicted proteins | sample 1951701 | NCBI WGS metagenome assembly ULMQ01 (sample SAMEA4835555, study PRJEB28245) | human gut metagenome | biome: gut microbiome; material: fecal sample | place: Denmark | collected 2008
GTTGATACTGTTTTGCATCCACACCCTCCTTTATCACCGTTTCATCCGCTTCAAACTCATGGATATTCTGCAATTCCTGCTTCAGGAGCCATGATGCCGGATTGAACCACTGAAAGAAAATGCAGACATCAGCCACCAGCAAGTCCCAGGAATGGCGGTTATGGATATGGGCAAGCTCGTGGATAAGGATTTCCCGTCCGTTCTCCTCCAAGTCTTTCCGTGAAATGACAATATATCCCATCCAACTGAACGGAGCGATGTCACAGTTGTGTACAATCAAAGTAACGCGCTCTTTCCTGCCCGGTAAGTAGCTGCCGATATCCTCTTTTTTACCCGATTTCAGCAACATCAGTAACCGTACCAACGAATATACGTTGCGGAAGGCAAAGAAAACGATTCCTGCCAGATAGACAAGCAGCGCCACTTGTATCCAGGTGACTGTTGCCGTTTCAGCCCTTGCTCCGGCCTCAGTGGCATTCACTGCATCTGCCATCATCAGCAACTGCTCCAATGTCAGCATCGTCTGGTGCACTTCCGTCTCCTGCTTCACACTTACCTCTACCAAAGGCAATAGGCAGGACAACAGCAAAATGCCCAACAATGAAAAACGGTTGAAACGATGAAACGTCTCGCGTGCCAGCAACAAGCGATAAAACAAATAGAATATCGCCAGGCAAACAGAAGATTTGAGTATATAAACAAAAAACAGACCCATGGAATTATTTACTATTTAGGGATTTACGATTTACTATTTACAGTTACTTGGTCAGTTCATTCCGTAGCATCTCCACTCCGGGAAATCCGGTTGCTTTGTAGGAAATATCTCCTTCACGGTTCACGACGAAATAGGTCGGGATACCCGGATATTCGTACAGCTTTGCCAATGCCGTACTTTGCTCATTGCTAATGCGACAGTGAATACCGGGTATATCCGGTATCATTACTTTCCATTTTCCTTCAGGAGATGTTTCGTCGACAATATATAGATAAACCACCTCTTTCAGCTCCTCTTTCAACGGTTTCAGGCTTTTCATGGCCCGCATACAAGGACCACACCAGGTGTTCCACATATCCACCAGTACCATCTTGCCACGATAAGGACGAGTAATGACCTGCAACAAACTGTCTGCCGCTACCTCCTTTTCCACCTCAACAATCTTATATCCGGTCTTTCCCTTAGTAGCTTCCAACTCTGATTTCAGTTCGGCTTCAATCCTCCCGTTTCTCATCAGGAACAATTGCCTGAGGTCGGGAGAAGCGATGCTGTCCACCGTCCGACGCTCTTCCTCAGTCAAAGGCATGTACTTGCTCAGATTACGGGAAGCACGCCCGGCAAGAAGCATGTCCGGCCAAAGAGGGTCTTGCACAAACTTATCCCGGAAATTTCCGGTAGCGGTCTTCACAAAGTCCGTATAATAATTGTAATATTTCTGTTCGGGGGTATGCAGAATATCCAGTTGCAGTATTTCCTTGAAGTATGAGGTACTGTCCACCGTCATGTCCGCCCTTTTCACCCCCTTCCTGCCCGAAAGCATCGGGGCATAACTAAGGTTACTCTTGTAATTATAGATAAGGCTGAACAGATTCATATCCAGATTTGCCCGAATATAAGTACGGCAAGCCTGGCTCATATCCTTGTTTTTTACAAGTTTCTTTTGCATATCTTCATAATGCCTGAACAGATACTTTTTATATGCCTGCGGAGTCATCCCACAAATATCTGCATAAAAATCATCAGCTCCCGATAAGCTTTTCATTTCACCGAACCGCAGCAACTCGGTATTCAGACCGGCATAGTCTCCTTCAAACCAAACACAGTTGTCCGTTACACCATCCCTTTTCCGGCTTAAAAGACGGCTTTGCGAATAGAATATTTCAGGCAGATTGATTGTGACATCCAGTTCTCCACCCGGAACGAGAAACAATTCTATTTTCGAACGGGATATCCACAGCGTAGCACCGCTCGGCAACAGCACCTCTGTCTCATAACGGAACGTGCCATCCTCCGCTATCTTCAAGTCCTTACCGGTGAAATACATGAAGAACCAAGGCGAGTCATAGTAGCGTAACGTCACTCCATACTCCGGTTTATACCCCAATATCTGCCCCTTTATGACAGTCTTTCCCATATTCAATTCCGGTCCGGGCAATGGCAAAACCTCATCCGGTTTCTTATTCCGCAAACGTTCGGGAATATCCACCCGAGGTTTCTCTCCGTTGAGCTGTATACCATAAATTACCCATCCTTCATCACTGTCCGGTGTCTCTACAAAATCAAAGCTCTCAGTATCCATCGGAAGCGGACTAAACTTCAAAACAGCAGTCATTTCACCGGAAGCGGGAATATGCGTCCATTCATCCCTGGCAAAACCGGTATTTCCCAAATATCCGTAATCCTTTCCGGATGCCCGCAACACAGCTGTCGAATCAATCCTGACCCTATCGCCCTGCATGCCATAAAGCCTCACCGCCAGCCAGGTCGTATCTTTTCCAAGCGTCACTTGCTCCACTTCAATGCTACGCGTATTGCATGCCATGAAATAGGGTACCTTTACGATTTTCTTTGCCTGCAATCCGCAGCAAATACTTACCAGCAGCAAACAAACCAATCCGATGTTTTTCATAAGCCAGAGTTATTAGAGTCTCAACAATCTCAGTCCCTTCCCTTTTCCACGTCTTGTATCAACTGCTTCAGTTCTTCCAGGGATATATCCTCTTCCTTCACCAGAGACGACACTGCGCTGAGATAGGAATTATTGAAATATTTGCTGATAACGTTCTTCAGTGTCCGCTTGCGAAAATCCTCCTCGCTGACCACCGCATAATACTGATACGTGTTGCCGTACGTATGATGGCTCAGGAATCCCTTATCCTCCAATCCTCTCACAATGGTGGACAAAGTATTGAAATGTGGTTTCGGCTCTTCATAGAATGCCAGCATTTCCTTCACAAACAAGGGTCCCTTTTCCCAGAAAAAGCCCATGATTTCTTCTTCTTTTGCAGTCAATCCTTTCATAACATTCTTTGTTTTCTGCAAATAACTAAATTATTTAGTTCAAAAACTAATTTCTCTCGTTAAATAAAACTAAAGCTTTTAGTTTATTCGGCAAACACCAGTCTCCAACCGTCTCCCGACAAGCAAAATACCTACTAATAGTGATTGCAGTTCTCGGATAAAAGCCGTTACTTTGCGCACGAATCAGAGAATTAAAAACAATAACATACAATGAATGAGCAACATAAGTACCGCTCCACGGACAAGATGAGCGACCTCATCTGTGACAATTACTCCTTATTAATGGTGATGAGCCGCTTCGGACTGTCATTAGGATTCGGAGACAAGAGCGTGAAGGACGTCTGCGAAGCACAAGGCGTCGATTGCCCTACATTCCTCGCCGTAGCCAACTTTATCAGCGAAGAACAATACTCTTACAGCGGCAATGAAAGTGATTTTTCCATTCCCGCCCTTATGGATTATCTGAAGCGTGCCCACACATATTTCCTCGACTTCAACCTGCCGGCCATCCGCCGCAAACTCATCGAAGCCATCGATTGTTCCAGTACAAACGATGTAGCCTACCTCATCCTGAAGTTCTTCGATGAATATGCCAAGGAAGTACGCCGCCACATGGAATATGAAAACCAGGCCGTATTCACCTATGTAGAGCAATTACTCCAAGGCAACCTATCGGACGAATACAACATCGCCACTTTTGCCAGCAAACATAATCAGATAGATACCAAACTGAAAGAGCTGAAGAACATCATCATCAAATACTACCCGGAAAAGGAGAACAACAATCTCCTGAATGCGGTCTTGTTCGATATATTCAACTGCGAACAAGACCTTGCCACCCACTGCCAGGTAGAAGATTATATGTTTGTTCCCGCCGTAGCGCAAATAGAAAGGAAACTGAAAAATGAACAATAATACTTCTTTGAAGATTGTCATTGCAGAAACTTCGGTCATCATCCGGAGTGGTCTGACGGCTGTTTTGAAGCGTATTCCCAACTTGAATGCACACCCTATTGAAGTTTCTTCTCCGGAATCGCTGCAAAACTACATTCACATGCATCCGGCAGACATTATCATCATCAACCCCACTTTCGGTGGCTGGTTCGACCTGCCCGCCTTCAAGGCAGAACACGGAAAATCCGGTATCAAGTACATTGCTATGGTATGCTCCGTCATCGACAACAACATATTGAAGGAATATGACGAGAACTTCGCCATGTGCGATGACGTAGATGTCATCGCCTCCAAAATCAACCACTTGCTACACACCGAGGAGGAAGAAGAAAAAGACAGCGAACAAGAAACCCTGAGCCAGCGCGAAAAGGAAATCATCACCTGCGTTGTGAAGGGCATGACCAACAAAGCCATCGCCGACAAACTCTACCTCTCCATCCATACCGTCATTACCCATCGCCGTAACATTGCACGCAAACTGCAGATACATTCTCCGGCAGGGCTCACCATCTACGCTATTGTCAACAAGCTGGTAGAATTGAGCGACATCAAGGACTCTCTATAAGATTCTTCCGGCAACCGTTTCCCTACCCGCTGCGGCCTATAGGGAAAAACCGGATGAATCCCTTGCAAAAGTATGCTCCTCCATACGGGAAAAGCCCTCTGCCTATTGATTAAGGTTTATCTTGTGCCTGAAGACAAAGCTCATCCCCTATGTCATCCCTCCCCATCCTATGACTCTTTATGCCCCACAAGTATCCTTATCCAACCTTACCCACAGTATCCGTCACGCCATACACAAATCCCCGCTTCACGATATCACATCGGGAAGCGGGGATCCTTTTATCTTCATAAAAGTGGTTACGTAATTATGACTAACTAATTCATTCAAATCTGATGTTGCAAAGATAAGGCATCGGCAGACAGTACGCAATCACTTAAATTAGGTATAATAAAACAAGTCAGTCATCATAAATAGGTAGAACCACCCACAAATCAGGCATTGGCATAGCTGTGCATTCCTCCAAGGATGTAGTTCACCCCGAAATAGGTCATCAGGACTGTCAGAAAGGCGGCAACCATATAGATATGGAAGAATAACGGACTGCGGAAAATGCGCAGGCTGCGCGCATGGAACGCCGCTCCATAAACCATAAAGGTAATCAGCGCCCATACTTCCTTCGGGTCCCAAGCCCAATAACGCCCCCAAGAAGCATTGGCCCAAACCGCACCCAGAAAAATGCCGGCTCCCAAAAAGAAAACGGCGGGATAAAGCAGCAATCGGCTGAGCAGCATCAACATCCGGGCTGAACGGCGAAGACACAATGCCAGTATGCCGTTCAGCATCATAAAGGCAAACAAAGCATAAGACATCATTATCAACGACACATGCGTACTGAGCCACGGAGAAACGAGCACGGGTATCAAGGGAGTGATTTGGGGATTCATCTGTCCCAAATAGGACACCAGTAAGGCAAAACCGGACAGCAAAAAACCGAAAGGCACCATAAACGGGAAGCGCCGCCGAAACAGACAAGCCAGGAACAGCGCACACAATGCCATGAACTGCATCGTTTCGTATCCATTACCCAACGGGATACGCCCGCCGATGTACCACCTCAGACCATACCCGAAGAGCTGAAAGAGAAACGCCGCATAAAGAGAAAACGGGAAAAAAGTATCTGCCAAACGCGAAGAGAAAGAGAGCGCTACAATCCTACCGGAAGAGTCTGACAATGCCGACGAACGGCGCAGGCCGCGATACAGCAGACGGAAGAAAGCCAGCATCCCCACCGTAAGGTTGAACATGAACAGCAATTTGCTGAAAGGAATACGGTTATACAGCAATTCGGCTTGTATTTTAGTATCGGAAACAGGCTCCACACTCCCGTCTTCCGGCAAAGGACGAATCAATGTACCATTTTGGAGCATCAAAATCAGTCCCACCTTTTCATCCGCCTCTACAATGGCCTTTTCCAGAGAAGTCATTTTCTGATGATGGTCTTGCTTCCCCTTCCAGAACTTCTGCAAGCGATACTTCTCACCGTCGAACAAATCAGCCAGACATGCATAAGGTGTCTCCAAATGAAGCAGGCGACGGAGTGCCTCGTTTTTGATATAAATCATCGGCTCATTCTGCCAAACCTCCGGACGCAGAAGCCATCCGCCAATCACCTGCTCCGGCGTCATGCCTCCATAAGACAATTTTCCCGTCAGGTTCAGTACAAAATCGCGCGCAAGGGTATTGAAAGGAACCACACGGTCATTATAAATCACCTGCTTACGGGCAAGACTATCCGCCTGCTTGCGTGCCAGTGCCGGAAGGCTTCTCTTCTGCGCATGTACCCCACTTCCCAGACACAGCAACAATAGGACAAACATTCCTCCCTTCTTCAACAACGGATGCCTCAGCAGCCTGCGGAACTCTCCACCCCGGCTGACCAGCATCCAGAGCATGGAGACACCTAACAAGAGGTATCCACTATAGGTAATCCCTATCCCCCACGGGTCATAATTCACTGTCAGCCAGCTCCCCTGCATATCCTCATCAAAGGAAGACTGATAAAAGCGGAGCCCCTGCCGTGAAAGAATACGGTTCATGGAGACGGGCGTCTCACCGTGAATATAGCTGATATAATCTGCAGGAGCATCCGTACCCGGATAGTACTCAATCCGGAAACTGTCCAGACGTAAGGTGAACGGTAACTCTACAACCTGCCTGTCGTCTTGTTCCAAAAAGCAGTTCACCTCACTGCCGACAGTAAGATGCACATATCCTTTTCGGCCACAAAGAAACGTAGTCATGGCTCCCGCCAAAATCACGAGGAAGGAGCCATGCAACAACAACGTCGGGAGACACCGCCACAACCGCTGTCTTACAAGCACAACAACAGTCATCGCAGCAAGGGCTCCCCACAAACAACAGAACCAAATCGTATGATAAACATGCTTTTCTACAAAATCCGTACTGTATGTCTGCTCTACAAACGTAGTTGCAGCAAGTAAGAGCAGCAAACAACCATAAACAGCTATGAGAAACTTTTTCAATTAAGAGCTATCAATTAAAAGTAAAAAATCAATATGGAGCAAACTCCTTGTTTTCTAAAGACTTGACTCCCATACATTCCATCTCTATCAGCCAACCCGGACGACATACGGGAGCATATACAAACACTCTCGGAGTATCCGGAAAACGCTCGTCATACATTCCTTTGACCACGGTATAGTCTGCAACATCCCGCAGATAAACAATCATCTGTCCTAAATCATCAAACGTACAGCCAGCCTCTTTCAACAAAGCCTCCACATTCTCCCACATACGTTCCGTCTGCTTGCGAATGTCTCCGGGATATACCACCTCACCTTTATTATTGATGCTCGCAGTACCCGAAATAAACACCTGGCGACGGTCGCCATAATCCACATACGTACCTCGCTCGAAACTCACACCGTATTCGTATGTGGGATTCAAATGTGTCGGTGCGTAAAGGTAGTGAATTTGTTCAGATTTCAAACCATCTACAGCATAAGTATCCATCTGAACCGTCACTTTTGGGTCGGCATGACGGCCACCGATACCGGTACTGGAAATATAATGAGTCTTCTCCGTCAAGTCCTGGGTAACAAACACCTCATTACGCGCCTTCACCACTCCGGCATAATTCACATCCACGTTCTGTACAAAGAACCAGGTACGTATGCAATTATCAGCCAGCTTACAGCCCTGTTCCATCAGCTGCATCACATAGTCATTCAACAGCAGACGGGTCTGGTATTCCGAATTGGCAGCACGATTGAAAGAGCCGCCTCCCCAAAGGTGACGGTAGGCGCCATGTCTCACTTCGAACAATCCGTTATGAAGCACCTGTGTTTCCACACCTTTCTGCAGATAGACCCACAGTGCGATCTTTGTACCGTTCAACGGCGGCTGCTCTACCACGGAGAGTGCACAATCCGAACATTCTGCCGAAAGCGCCAGTAGCATATCTGCCTGATTGGCGGCGTCACTTAGAAAGTAGCGTTTAAAGATGGCAACAGCACCTTGTAGTTCACTTTCACGCAGTTGGCAGTAAGTGTCGACCACCGCATTCAGCTGTTCTTCATAAGTCGCTTCCGGTCTGGTGGCATGAATCATTACATGATATTCCGAAACACCCGCTTCTACCTCATATTTAAAGATTTCGGTTAAGGTATTCTCCGATTGATTAGTTTGTTGTTGTTTATCTTTCATATTAAATATCAATTAGTCGTTGTTGTTCAAAAAAGTACCGGTATTACCAGTAAGGCCCATCATTATTACGGCTGTGCACCATCGTCAATCCAGTTGCCAATCAAAGACTGCATATCAGATGAGGTTATCATCTGAGAATGGTCTATACGCCAATCCGAGCTGATGTCCGTACCCAATATGAGATGCAAGACACTTTCTGACGCATTGCCGGGCATAACCCTCATTTTACCGTCCACCGTCGTTGAAGCCCGGTTGACCAGATCAGCATGGCTATGTCCTTCCAGCAGATTCAAGCCACCACCCGGAGTGGTGCTAAGACCATGGCAAGCCGTACAAGTGGCATTGAATATTTTTTGTTGAATGGCATTGTACATACTTGCATCAACTGTTCCTGCATCCATAAGTATAGTATCAGCGATTTCAGTACATTCCATTGCCACCAAACTGACAATGCGCTTCCTCAACTTATTGATTACACATAGCTCGACAGTTGTCACCTCATCCGTTATGCCGGACATTGTCAACTGGATTTCATCATTATCCGATTCGGATGCCGGAACAACCTTTGAAACAATGGCATAATCGCTTTCATCATCAAATCCTGCCACTACCACACTATAGTCGCCCGACCACTTATCCACACCACTAATCCGGCCTGTCATCTTCACTGTGCGTCCTTCACCCGTGGCCACTACGGCATTCTCATAAATTCTCCCCTCATCGCATGCATGCAGACCTATAAGAAGCACGGGCAGAAAAAAGAAAAGAATGTATTTTTTCATAGACGAATCCTTTCCTGACTTCATTTAGAATGTATATTGAAGCATCACCGTGGCAGAGTGAGTGGCCAGACCTAAATTATCATTATCACGGTCGAGCTGCGTGTCGTGTCCCCAACGGGCTACATACTGATACATTGCCTGCAATTTCAGGTTGCATCCTCTGAAAAAGTAATTCATACCTACAGCAGGCATATTCAGGAAACCGTCGTCATCCGTACCGTTACGATTGAAGATATCGTAGCGTGCGGCAAGCTGTAGGCGGGGAGCGACAAAGTAACCACCTTGCACATAACCGCCTAAAAAGCTATACGATTCATTTATCTTTTGCCGTTTGGTGAAACCTACATTCATATAATAAGCTTCAGCCGCCAGATAGAGCTTGTTCTTCAACATGGCAAATTCCAACCCCACACGGGTATCATTGGTACTCTCATTTTCACTCTCCACATTGATAGAACCCGAAAGACCGAATAATATCTTATCCTCGTTCAAACGGTTAGGATTACCTTGTGTGGAAGGCATCACCCCCTTGGGCATATAAGTCAGACGTCCGGCATACAGCAATGAAGGGATATGCCAGTCATCACTCATCGTCTTTGAAGCTGTATTCACGGAAGCTCCGGTTCCATTGAACAAGCCGACTTCATAACCGAACTTATCTGCCACCAGACCGTGAATTTCAACACCCAGGTCAAATCCCGTACCGATATTAGGCGTCACGGCATTCAACGAATAAGGCAAAATTACAGAAGACGTCAGAGAAACCGGCAACTGGGGAAGCAGTGTTTCGCCAAGAGTTGTCAGATAGGCATGCGAGAATGGAGTCTTGAACTTTCCGACACGAATCGCAAATTGTTTTTTCAGCTGTACATCAAACCACGCCTGCTGTAACAGCGCTCCTCCACTTGCAGCAGCATTGATGGACAGATTGAAAGCTACTTTTCCAAAAGCCTTGCCAGTAAAGCCAAGTACGGCATAAGGAATGGAAAAACCCGAATTGGCAATATTATCTTGGTTATAAGCCTTATCCAAGCCTTCATCATCATACCAATTGAAATTAGCACTCGTTTGTACCAACAGATAAGGCTTGAAAACAAAGTCACCTTTCTTTGTTTCAATGGTAAAACCTTCTCTTCCGGCCAATGACACTACACCATTCTCCGTATCTTCCTCATGTTGCGCCATAGCGGTCAAAGGCAAAACAGCCAGCATGGCGACATATAAAAATTTCTTCATAATTACTTTTTATATAAAGCTTATTAGTTCTAAAGTGAATTTAAAAATACAATCAGGGCATCACGGTCATCCTTACTCATGTTCTTAAAGAGATTTTTCGATGCTTCTCCCTCTCCCCCATGCCACATTATGGCTTCAACAAGATTGCGGGCACGGCCATCGTGCAAGAAGTAGGTATGTCCGTTTACCTTTTCCTGAAGCCCGATACCCCAAAGCGGAGTAGTGCGCCATTCATTGCCACGCGCCAACCCACTTACATAGTTATCATTCAGACCGACTCCCATAATTTCGGAGCCCATATCATGCAGCAAAAAATCCGAATAGGGGTGAATTGTCTGACTTCCCAACCATGGCAAACGGGTACCGTTCAACAGCACGGAGCCCCGAGGCTTGGTATGCAACGTGGTGACATGGCAAAGATGGCACTTGGCTTTATAGAAATTCTGTTCTCCCCTTATCACCTGCGGGTCATTCACATTACGCCGTGCAGGAACACCAAGACTCTGCATATACAAGTCAACATCTTCCATATCTTCTGTAGAAACATCCAACTGGGCATAAGAAAGCCCCATCATGCTGCCTTGATTCACCTGGGACTGCCCCTCGCATATCTCTTCCGGATAGCGGCTATTGGTAACACCCATATCACTTGAAAAACCAAGTTCAACAGTCAAATCCGCATGTTGAGCCTTATTTCCCGACAGCCCCAAGCTTCTCACACCACGTTCGGTAATGTAATTGCAACGGCCACTTATACCATACTCCGGATAATTACTTTTTGCAGCAAGCGCTTCAATCTCCGTAGGTTCCAAAGCCATCATTTGCCCCATACCGACATGTCTCAACGGGATACGCACCGTACAGAACATATCTTCAGGCTTTATACTGTCAGCATACCATTCGGATATGGAATAAGCCGGTCTGCAAAGTTCATACTTCTCTCCGTCGGGAAAGGTAAAAGTCTCATAAGTATACTCCACAGAAAGCTTCCCCTCCGGTTTCACTCCATAAATTGCCTGGTCATGGAGGACACGACCATAATCCTGAAAAAACGCACCATTCTTGCGGCTTATATAAACCAGCATCGAGGAAAACCCGTAACTACCCGATCCGCCTTCACTCCACAGCGTCGGTTTGGTACGGCCGGCATTACGATGACAACTGCCACAAGAATACCCCGCATAGACCGGGCCAAGCCCCCCTCCCATGCCATTGCTACTCGTACGCACATCATCGTAAAGCCCGTCACCATCATTAAAGCGACTGTTGTAAACACCCGACACCCAGTCTGCCGGTGAATCATAGGCCTTGGATGAATTCATGAAGATTGTGGACGTTCCGGCAGACAGAGCGTATCCTTCAGGAATCTCTATATCCAACACGTCAATCCCATCATCATCACAAGCAGTCAAACCTGCCGACAAACAAAGGAGAAGACATGAATATCTCATTAAACGATTCATCATCTTTATCTACTTTTTAATAATGGCATATCCAAACATGCCAAAGAAGTAAAGGCAGGATTCTCCAAATCCTCCCCTTTACTTCTTGAGTATTGTTTATAAATAATTCTTATTTAACTGTACGAGGCTTGCCATCCTTGAAAAGCAGGAATTCCAAAGTATGGAATCCGCGTACATTTTGGGCAGATTCAACTTTTGCATCATCATCACCCTCGCTCCATTCCAAATCGCCCCATTTCTGGGAATTCAGAATCTGGACAATGGCGTTCTGGTCCAAAGGCCAACTATCCATATTCGGGTCAAGTCCCAGCTCATCCACCGGCCCAAATAGGAACGCCTCACTTTCCTCCCAAGGTTCACGGGCTGTTATCCAAGCATTGCATGCCGTCTCAAAAGCACTGTTAGAGGGATTGTTGGCAAGAGCCACCACAGCGTCATACAGCGTACTATTCTTCTCCTTCAAATCCTTATAGGTAGGCAAAACCACAACATTGACATAATTTTCAACAATCGGGTCAAGTGCTTCATTGCTGTTAATGGTGCTATTGTCCCTGATATAAGGTTTCAACTCCTTATCCAATACACTTTCCAGTTCTTCACAAGCCTTGATAGCCGCTACCGTTTCCTGACTGTTGATATTATTACGGAAAGGTTGGGGAATAGCCTGAATAGCCGATGCTGCCGTAGTGATAGCTGCCGACACTTTCATATCCAACTCCGCATTGACTCCAGCCACCAATTTTGAAATTGACTTGTCGCTCACCTTACCGTCCAAAGAGCCGTAATAGGCATTGCGGATTGAGTAAATATTATTGGTATAATCATCACGGGAATGCCAGCTATACCATGACTCAACAGCATAGAGGGCCTCTGTAACATTGTTTGCCATATATTTATTATATGGATCACCAATCTTCGTCTCACCTACCTCATTGGAGATTTCAACACAACCGTCGATAACCTGCTCTATACAGTTCCAGGCACTTGAAAAGTTATAGGCACCATTATGAGCTTTGAAGGAAGTTGCAAAACTTGCCCCACCCTTATAACTCGTATTCCAAGAATCATAAAGATTGGTGGCATCTGTCTTCAACAAAGCCGCCACATTTCTCATGTAGTTGTGCCAACTTGC
>ULMQ01025330.1_pt1 | contig 12157 bp, 9 predicted proteins | sample 1951701 | NCBI WGS metagenome assembly ULMQ01 (sample SAMEA4835555, study PRJEB28245) | human gut metagenome | biome: gut microbiome; material: fecal sample | place: Denmark | collected 2008
CAAACCATTACCATGAAGATACCGGAAGCAGCTGCCGTATATTTACCTAAACCTTCTACTGCCAAGTTGAAGATACCACCCCACATGATGGAAGTACATAAACCACAAAGAGCCATGAACATGATTCCGACAGGAACCTCAACCATACCGAAAGAGATATCTGACAAGAATACAGGCATACTAACTTTAGTCGTAGCAGGGGCAAAGATAGCGATCAAGATAAAGATCATACCTACCGTGGCGGCTGATGACAACATCGCCTTACTAGAGATCTTAGCTCCGAAAGAGGCACCGAACAGACGTCCGATCATCATCAAGAACCAATATGTACCCACGATAGAACCGGCTACTGTAGGATCGATACCGATCTCAGAAGAAGTAGCGAACAAGTTCATGAAGTTAGGAATACCTACTTCGACACCCACATACAAGAAGATTGCGATGGCACCTAAAATGAAGTGACGGAAAGAAAGCGCGCTGTGCTTGTCCGGAGTCTTGGCTTCATTTTCCTTAACCATATGCGGTTCTGGAATTTGCATGCAGAACAATACGATAAATACGATGGCAAAGATACCCATAGCCAAGAACAATGCCGGGTTAGCGTCACTGATCTGAGCCTTAGCAGCGTCACCGATCAAATAACCAACCAATACCGGAACGATCGTAGCACCGATAGAGTTCACGGAACCGGCAACCTGAATTAATTGGTTACCTTTGTTTCCACCACCACCTAGCGTGTTCAACATCGGGTTTACTACGGTATTCAACATACACATAGAGAAACCGGACACGAAAGCACCTGTCAAATAAACAGCGTAGCTACCAGCCACACCGGAAAGATAAGAAATGCCTACACCACAGAAACCTACGATGATCGCTAACAAAGCGGTTTTCTTGTAACCGATCTTCTGCAATAGCATACCGGCCGGAATACCCATGAAGGCATAGGCGATAAAGTTAGCTGCGTTACCCAGCTGCGACATGAAGTTGCTGGCAGCGAACTGGTTCTTAACGATGATACCGAATGGGTTCTGTAGGCCCGTCACGAAAGATATCATGAAGAAGAGAGCCACCATCATGATAATAGGCAATGTGTAATTCTTTTTTGCTGTTGATTCCATTTCTTTTTTGTTGTTTTAGATTATTAGATTACTTAAATTATTCTCTTATTCTACACTGAATTTATAAATAGTAGTACTTTGGAAAACCTCGCCCGGGCGGAGTTCCGTTGTCGGATATTCCGGTTTGTTGGGGCTATCGGGGAAATGTTGGGTTTCCAGACATAAAGCGGCCCGTTCCGGGTAGCGTTGTCCGTTCTTACCTTCGAAATTCCCAGTCATCCAGTTACCTGTGTACAATTGCACGCCCGGTTGAGTCGTATAAGTTTCCATTACGATACCGGTCTTGGGGGAGGAGCAGCGAGCGCAGTAAGAAAGTTCGTTGTCTTCTTTATTTAATATGTATGTGTGGTCATATCCCTTACCGAATATAAGCTGTTCGAAATTGTCATTGATTCGTTCGCCTACCTCATGAGGAGTCCGGAAGTCCATCGGTGTACCTTCTACTTTCTCTTTAGGTCCGTACGGGATTGCCGTATTGTCTGTAGGCAGGTAATAGTCGGCGTTGATCGTGAGGATATGGTCTCCTATATAAGGATCTCCCGCACCGGATAGGTTAAAATAAGAATGATTGGTTAGGTTCAAGACCGTAGGTTTGTCCGTAGAGGCTTGATAGGAGATAACGACCTCATTCTCATTTGTCAGATGATAAGTTACGGTTGTCTTTAGTTCTCCGGGGAAACCTTCTTCGCCATCGGCGGAGGTATATTTCAATTCAATGGTTTGCTCGTCTATTTGCTTGGCGTCCCATACGACCGCATTGAATCCCTTGATTCCGCCATGCAAACTATTGGGGCCATTATTTATGGCTAATTTGTCATAAGTAACACCGTCGATCGTGAATTTTCCAGCGGCGATACGATTTCCATAACGACCGCAAATGGCACCGAAATAAGGTTCTTTTGATGTTAAGTACTCTTCAATCGAATTATGGCCAGTAACGACATCGGTCATTTTTCCGTTCTTATCCGGAACCATCAGCGAGACGATTTTCGCTCCATAATTCGTGATCGCTAGCTCTGCTCCAACCTTGTTACACAGGGTATAAAGCGCCGTTTCTTTCCCGTCAATTTGCTTGCTGAAGTTAGCAACAGACAAGCCCGACAGTGTATTTATGTTCTTCATGCGTATCAATATTATTGAAATTGCGTGTAAAAGTAACTTTCTTCTTTGTATTTATAACCTTTCTGAATAATGTTTTATAGCATGATTTTAGATTTGTCTGCCAAAAATATATAATTATTGCTTGTTTATACGTTAAGTCCTTGATTCTTCTCTTAGGCTAAAAAAACAAAACAACTCTTGTCTTACCCCTGTTATTAGTAAAACAGAGATAGAAAGAAATTGTCCATGCGGTCATCCTATAAATATATCATACTCATACTCTTTGTGCTTATGCCCGGCTTGCTTTATTCCCAATCTCAAGATTGGGTACGTAAGTCCATTTATCCGCAAGCGGATAGTGGTAAAAGCAAGATCTATAATTGGATGTGGGGGAGGCATTATCGTCACCTTTATACGATCCCGATCAGGGTTCCTTCGGCTACGATAGAAACGTTTGGGGGTGGGATGGACATCGTCGGGCAAGCGGAAGGGTTTCACGGATTATTGTTGGAGAATAAGCGTAAGCAATTGTATTTGCTAAAGCCCTTGGGTGGCTCTACGAGTTTCTTGGAGTCGAAGTTTTTCCGGGAAATATATAATAAGGCTGATTTTAAGAATACCTATTTGGATGAGTTCTTAGGAGATGCTTATACGATTATCAATCCCTATACCTTTTTGGTCGCAGATTATTTAGCGAAGTCCGCGGGATTGAGTTTTTCTCCCTCCAGTATTTACTATATTCCTTCCCACATGCGGAAAGACACGGTTGCGGACGGCAGCGACATACAAGATAGGCTGGTCAATCTAATCAATGTTCCGGATATTAATTTAAGGTCTAATTTGTATACCACGGAAGACTTTCTAGACAGCCTTCAAGTGAGTAAAAACTATATGGCGGATCAAAATCTATACATTCGGGAACGTATTTTCGATATGTGGATCGGAGATTGGAATAAGACGAACGAAAACTGGGAGTGGCAATCACATACCGTCAATGATAGCGTAATTTATACCCCGATCGTGATCGATAGGAATCATGCTTTCACGAAGGTGGACGGAGTATTGTTCAAGCAAATGTTGAAGATGTTATCGTTGGATTTTATCTGTAATTATGATAGCTTGATTTTAAAAGATACAAAGAAAATCAATAAGCTAGCTTTTGCGCTGGATATGGCGGTAGCAGGCCGCAGTGATGAGTCGGTTTGGATACGCCAAGCCCAAGAAATTCGGAAACAGATGACCGACTCTTTGATCGATAGCGCTTTTACTTATTTGCCGGAAGGTGTAAAACATGATGAGATAGAACTGATTAAACGAAAGTTGAAACGAAGGAGGCTAGAACTGGAAGCGGTTGCCAGCCAATATTATCGCTTATTGCAACGTACGCCAGTGGTTGCCGGAACCAATCAATCCGATTATTTCTTGATCGAGCGGCAAGCGCCGGACCGAACTATTTTACGGATTTATGATCCCGAGACCGGAGACTGTAGGTTGGAACAACAATTCTCCGGCAGGGAAACCAAGGAACTGTGGTTATACGGGCTTGCGGGAAACGATACGTTTGAAGTGAAGGGAAATACACGGAAAGATTTTCCGATATACTTGATCTCCGGAGAGGGGGAGAACCAATACCAATTGAATCATAACCGGAAAATACATGTCTATGATAAGGATTATAAATATGATTACCAGAAGATAAAATACCATAAGATATCTTTTACCCCGTGGGGAATATATGACTCGGATAAAGGTATAAGTTTGGGTACGTTCTTTACATATACGATGTATGGCTTTAAACGAGCCCCATTTACCTATCAGCATCGGATCGGGTATAATTATTTGAAAGGGTTTATGTATGCAGGTGTCTTCCCTAATTATGACGGCCGGAGACGTTTATACCTGAATGCCTCCATCTCTTCACCCCGTAACTTCGAGAACTTCTTCGGATTTGGAAATAATACGGCGGGCTATAAAGAGGAAAAAAAGAATTATAACCGGGTGAAGCTCCGGACGTATATGCTTAATCCATCCTTCGAGATGGATTTGAGGAAGGAAGAGGTGGTGACATTCTTTGGCTCTTTGGATATGTATAAGGCTAAACGTACGGATGATCGATATATTTATACGGTTTATGGAGAAGATCATCCTATTTTCCGTACGAATTATTTCGTGGGTCTTGGGGCTACTTACCGGATAACGAAACAGCCTTATTCGTGGCTTCCCCTATTGGAAACCGAATGGACGGCCGGATGGAAAATGAATTTGAAAAAGCCGGAGCGTAATTTCCCCTATGCGCAGGGAAGCCTTTCATGGAACGTACGGTTCTCGGATCGTTTTACTTGGGCCTCCTTGATGAAGGGGACGGTATTATTCGATAATGACTATGAGTTCTATCAAGCCGCCACGATTGATTTAAGGGGATTTCGTGATAACCGTTTTATCGGAAAGCAATCCTTTTACCAATACTCGGATTTACGCTTGGACATGGGAAAACTAAAGAATCCGTTCACTCCCTTAAAATATGGTCTATTCGCGGGCTTTGATTATGGTAGGGTCTGGTTTCCCGGTGAGCGTTCCCATAGTTGGCATACTTCCTATGGTGGCGGGATTTGGCTTACTTTCTTGAATAAGTTCACCACTAAATATTCTTGGTTCGGCTCGACGGATAGTTTCCGGTTCGCCTTTGAGTTGGGGCTTGGGTTTTGATATAGTCTCAAACTTACACGATACTGATGAGGGAAATTCTCATCATAATAAGGAGGGTTATTGTCTATTTCTATATTTGTTCTTGTCTTCTGTCGTATGATCCGGTAAAAACGTGTACGTGTTTTCCGAAAAACATGTACGACTTTTGTGGAAAACATGTACGTGTTTTTTCAGAAATATAATCATGTTTTTAAGGATGATGATAATCAATGATTTACATATTCGTGTTATTTGCATGCTTATTGTTTGGATTTATTGAGTGAAAATCCATACATTTGCCTTTGATCAATTTTGTTCTTGTTATGAAATGGTTAAGGGCAATGTTTTTGTGCATGGTCGTTTTTGCCGCATTGACTGTGGTCGCCAACGATTCTTTCTCCCAAAAGGAGGTACGGGTGTGTGCTTCTACATCTTTATTTTCAATAGCGAATAAAGAGCCGGCTGCTTTCATCTCTTTTCAAGAAATCATAACTCCTTTGACGTCTTTCCCCGCTTTTGGGGAGAAGCTTTTGTTTCTTATTGCCTCATTGACTTTTTTCCTCGCTTTGTTTACCCTGTCGGTAGCTTTGTTGTTTTACGAACGGAGGGTAAGTTATGTTCGATTAAAATCCGTCTTTTGGCAAGAACGATACTCTTGCTATGTGCTTTGTCGTATGCTGGATTAGACATGATTATGCCCTGTCTTTAAGGGTATAGGGGAGAATTGTGTCAATTTATTATATACGAAAAACAAGCGTATCATGAACTCTATATATCGAAATTTTATTATCACGTTGAAGGTAAATAAAATGGCGGCAACACTAAATATATGCGGCCTCGTTATCGCCTTTACTTTATTTGATAGCGTAGCTATCCGTACGGAATCCGAACGAACTTTTGATAAAATACACTCGAAAGCCGAGGCTATTTATCGATTGGATTGTGTGACAAGTAAAAGTCAATGGCCTACGCAAATCCTGCCTTTTGCCCAAGCGTTCGCCTCGTCTTCTCCACATATATTGGAAAGTACGATCATAAATCCTTACGTAGGGGAAGTTTATTTTACGATCAGGAGGGACGAGATTCTCAAAGGTTATAAGGAACCGGTGATAACCTGTACTCCGGGGATCGTTTCTATATTTGACTTCCAATTGGTGGAAGGTTCACTGGATTGCTTAGATGATCCGGAGAAATGCCTTTTGCCGGAGAGTATGGCACGGAAGATATTTGGCGAGTCATCGGCTATTGGTAAGGAGTTGCTTGCGGAAGAAGAGATTTGGAGCAAGGAACGGAAATCACTAGTCGTAGGAGGAGTTTATAAAGATTTCCCGGAAAACACACAATTGAATAATGCCATTTATACTTCTTTATCGTCGACTTATTGTATGGATGATTGGGATAACTGGATTTTCCTTTGTTATGTCCTTTTAGATGATCCGTCACAAAAAGATCTCATTTGCTCCCAGTTTAACCAAGCATTCCCCTTCAAGCAATACGAGAGGCTCCAAGAGGTACAGACCCGTTTGGTGAATTTATGCGATATTTATTATATGAATGATATGAATAGCGTTACTTACATAAAATCAGGGAATAAAAGACAAACAGATTTGTTGTTTAGCGCCTCGTTTCTAGTGGTATTGATAGCAGTGATTAATTTTATAAACTTTACAATGGCATTGGTTCCGGCAAGAATAAAAAGTATTAACATCCGCAAAATTCTAGGGGACTCGGTACGGTGGTTGCGTGGATTTCTTTGGTTGGAGTCTTTTCTTTTTGCGTTATTGTCTTATGCTATATCCTTGTTGCTGTTATTGGTTTATGAAGGTTGCATTGGAGGAGGCTTTCATATGAAGGGAATAGTTTTTTTGGGTGGATTATTTATGGCTTTGTGTGCGGGACTATTGGCCGGTGCATATCCGGCTATTTATGCGACTTCTATTCCTCAGCGAATCGTGCTGAACGGTTCTTTCGGTTTGTCTCCAAAGGGAAAAAGAATGCGGGAATGTCTGGTTGGTTTTCAGTATACGGTTTCAATTATATTGATCGTCCTGTCACTGTTTATTTATAAGCAGATAGAGACAATGCGGAGTCATTCCTTTGGTTTCGGGAATGATAATGTAGTTGTCGTAGAATTGAATAAGGAGATAACCGAGAAATATAAAGAGAATTTTACCAACCGTTTGCGTGATTATGCGGGAATTGAGGATGTGGCTTTCGCCGCTAGTAAGATAGGAGCGACTAATGAGAATCTTGGCGGGGCCGCAGAGTTTAATGGAGAGACTATTTATTTTTATTATTTGAATGTATCACCTAATTTTTTATCCCTTATGGATATTACCGCGAACGAGGGACGTGTCTCAAGGATGGAAGATGGGAGGAATAAAGAGTTACTTTTGGTTTTTGACCAAAAAGCGAAAAGGCAATTAAACCTTCATGTGGGTGACCGTATGAAAACCTTTTGGGGGAATGATGCCCGGGTATTAGGATTTACGGATGAGGTGGTGATCGCTTCCACACATAAAGCATCGGAGTCGCTAGCTACTTATCCTGTCGCTTTTGTGACGAATGAAGAATTATATATGCCTTACGCTTATATAAAGTTGATGCCGGGGGCTGATAAAGGGAATGTTTTACTTTATATTAGGAATATGCTCAACGAACTTTCCCCTTCATGTTTACCTGATTTTGAGTTTTGCGATACATTCTCCCGGCATCTGTATGAAAAAGAAATCCAGTTTGGCGACCGGGTTATTTTATCCAGTGTTTTATCTATCTGGATGGCATTGGCAGGTATTTTAAGTCTGGTATTGTTTGATGTCCACTATCAGCGGCGAGAAATTGGTATAAGGCGGGTGTATGGATCTTTCGTGAGTGAGATACTATATCGTTTGAATAAAGTCTATTTAAAGGTCTTGCTCATTAGTTTTGTTATCTCGATTCCAGTTTCCTATTATTTTATGGAGAGATGGGCCAGTAATTTTATGGAGAAAGCCCCTGTCGGTTATTTGATTTATTTTGTCGCATTGCTAGGGATCAGTATCCTGACGGTAGGAGTGGTCACGTTCCAAAGTTGGAGGGCGGCGAATGAGAATCCGGTGGATATGTTATAGGCAACTTACATCGGCAACGAAGTTAACTTCATCGGCAAAGTATCTTAGGTTACTTTGCCGACGAACTTAAGATACTTTGCTGATGAAGCTAAGATACTTAGAACTTATTTCTTCAAGGCCTCCAAAACTTGAGGCATCATAGTACAGATATAATGTTCTTCTTTCGCTGTAAAGAAATTGCCATCGACTACGGAATCCTCATCTGTTGCTTGTCCTTTGCTAATGGCAGGCTTAGCCAACGGATGTACCGCTAGCTTCTTTCCTTCCGTGATTCCGGTGAAGTCGAAGAGCATAGCGGCAGCGCAATGTCCAATCATAATTTTACCCTTTTCCCCGAAATTCTTAATCACATCCATTAGATCGATATTGTATTGTTTGCTAGCGTTCTGCTGGAAAACAGGAACCGCATCGCCACAAGCGAATACCATTGCGTCGTATTCATCTTCATGCCCTTTTAAATTAGCGATCACATCGTCTACTGTCAAAGCTATGCCAGAGTTCGTTTTGATCTCTTTTGAATCGGCTACCGCATATACTTTATAAGTAATGCCATTCTCGAAAAATGATTCCAAATATTGGAACAAACCAAATCCATTTACTGGATTTACCGCTAAAACTGCTACTTTCTTTGCCATAATCGTAAATTATTAAGTGATACAATAGTTATTTTTCGTAAGTTTATTACTTTTGTGGCGTAAAAGTAAGCCCCTTTTTTAGAGAAAACAAGAAGGCACTTATAAATAAGGAACTTACATGGATGTAACCATTGTTGAGATTCAAGTAAATAGAAAAGGTTAAAAAATGAAAAACTTTCATCCGACAGGGAATTGCCCCGTAAGAGACGTATTGAGCCGGCTAGGAGATAAATGGTCTATGCTAGTGCTTATCACTTTAAGTGCTAACGGTACCATGCGTTTTAGTGATATCCATAAAACCATTGCGGATGTATCGCAACGTATGCTGACCGTAACCTTGCGCACGTTGGAATCGGATGGTCTGATCGAACGAAAGGTCTATGCGGAAGTTCCTCCCCGAGTAGAATACTGCTTAACGGAAAGAGGATTAAGTCTTATTCCCCATATCCAAGGCTTGGTGGATTGGGCGTTGCAGCAGATGAGTGGTATTATGGAAAGCCGGGTTTTACATACGTCATGACTTGCTCTGGCATTAATCTATCAGTGAGCTTTTTCTGCAAAAATATCTGCCAGCGACCGTTGGGTTAATTTACTCTCAATCCAAGCAAGGACATCAAATGTCTTTAAAAGTTGGCGTTCATATTTATCTTGTTCGATTTTTTGAATGTCTTTTTGGTATTGTAGCCAGCGTTTATTTCTAGCTTTCTCGTATGATGGAAGCGGATAGCCCTGTATAAACTTGAATATTAACTTTTCTGTGATATAAGTCTGTTTCTCGAAGCGGATGTTTCTTTTGATGGAAATAATTTCGTTCTCAAAGAAATCATAATTGCCTAATTCTGCTTGGAGTAAAAGATTTACCAATCTTGCTATCTTGTAAGAAGGAAATGCGCAAAATAACTTTCCCAAACTAAATATCTTTTTCATGTATTTGCGAGCTTGTACATAATCTTTCGTATACATGCCTAATACAGCGAAGCTTAGATATAACCGTAATTGAGACTCAAGTCCTAATGATGTTACTTTTTTTAGTAATTCATTTTCTTGCTTATCCCTTAGCTCTAAGGCCTGTTCAAAGTTTCCGGCTTGTAACAAGCTATTGGATTTGTAGATATATATCAAGGTTTTCAGATGTAAGATGAATTCAGTGGAGTACTCATTTTGTGTTAATTCTTCTAGTTTAGAAAGGAAAAAGGGAGTTTCATGATATAATCCGGCAATACATAAACTGTCTAAAATACCTTGTATGGCACTTAAATAGTAGATAGGAGGATTTAATATTAAATGTTGGTTGTCGTTAAATAAGTTGATAAGCTCTTGGTAATATCGGATAGCCGATTTATAATTGCCGGAGTTAAGATAATAAGTGGCTTGGAATAGCAAATGTAACTTTTGCGCTTCGAATCCTTGGTAGGAATTGTTTGCGATTAAATGGAGTTCGCTCAATACGAGATCGTTTAAATCCTCTTTTTGTTTGTCGGAACGGATATAGCCTTTGTTAATTAAACGGTGTTTAAGAATATCGTATAGCTGTGTATGTTGATTAAGGGTTCTTGCGTATTTTAATACTTCATTGATTTTCATTTGCTTGTTTACCAGCTGCTTTTCTGAGATTGTTTTAAAATCGAGAGCGCTTAAGTATTTCAGTTCCGTTCTCCGAATCAATAAAAGCAAGGAATCATTTTCATAAGTGATCGCTAATTTTTTTGCTTTATCTAATTCAATGAAAGCTTCATCAAATATTTCTCGTTCGAATAATACGCCAGCCTTTGATATATAATTGAAAATTCTTGTTTGGACATCCTGTTTTTCTCTTAGTCTAACTAAACATTCTAGAAGTACCCGATATAAATGTTTGACTGCGGTCTCGAAACTCTTCCCGTCTTGAATCTGACAAAAGCGTGTATACAGCTGTTCGGGAGACGTATTAGCGTCTATTAGATTAAAAAGGGTGAGGTATACCTTATCACCGTTTTGAAGGTTTGCGCAAAGATGGAAATATCTTTTCTCAGCTTTTGTCAAGGTGTTGACAAGCATTAATAATATGTATGTGTTATTCATGGACTTTTGATGTTATCAAGTGTTTGATATATAGTGAATATGAGAAATTGTATGATGCAAATATATCGATTTGGGTTTATCTACGATGAAGATTAATTGATGATTTTTATATTTTGGATCTTTTTATATTTGCGACATCGGTGAATGAATTTAAATTAACATGAAATCTGGTGTACCAAGCGGAATATATGATATTTTTGTTAAACGAATGATTAATAAGAGAAAAGCATGAAAGACTTACGGAATCATAATATATTGGTTGTTGGAAGTAGCAATACCGATATGGTCGTAAAGACGAATCATCTCCCTCGTCCGGGAGAGACGGTATTAGGCGGAACATTTTTTATGAACCCGGGTGGGAAAGGAGCGAATCAAGCGGTTGCTGTTGCGCGGTTAGGGGGACAGGTCTCGTTTATTTGTAAAACAGGCAGTGATATATTCGGACATCAATCCCAGCAGCTATTTGAGGAAGAGGGGATTGATACTTCCTATATTTTCTCAGATCCGAAGAATCCATCTGGCGTAGCGTTGATTACGGTGGATGCTCATGCTGAAAACTGTATTGTGGTGGCCTCCGGAGCTAATGCTAATCTATTACCTTCTGATTTAGCGAAATCGGAAGAGGCGATAGAAAAAGCCGATTTGATTTTAATGCAATTGGAGATTCCTATGGATACTGTCGAGTTTGTCGCTAAGATGGCATCGAAGAAGAACAAACGGGTAATATTGAATCCGGCTCCAGCTCAAACTTTGTCGGCTACGTTACTCCGGCATCTGTATATGATTACCCCGAATGAGACAGAGGCAGAGATGATCTCTGGCGTGAAGATCACGGATGAGGTTTCCGCAAAGAAGGCTGCGCAAGTTATAATGGAGATGGGAGTACAGAACGTAATCGTTACTTTAGGCTCAAAAGGAGCTTTGATCTATTGTGATTCCATGGTAGATATGGTTCCTGCGATAAAAGGGGAAGCCGTTGATACTACTGCCGCCGGGGATATTTTCAACGGCGCTTTAACGGTGGCTTTGGCTGAGGGGCGGGATTTAAGGGAAGCCGTGAGATTCGCTTGCAAAGCTTCCGCCATTTCCGTGACTCGTGTGGGAGCGCAATCTTCTGTTCCTTACCGGAATGAGGTGGATATTTTTGATTAATCTATAAAAACAATCTAATATTATGAAACAAACAGTATTTGCGGTGATAACGGTAGCCTCTTTATTTCTAGGGGCGACCTCATGTTCCCAACAACCCTCGGCAAAGGATCAAACGACGGTGCCCGCTGAGTTTACGATTAGTAAAGAAAAGTTGATGGATAAGATTAAGGGAGGTTGGGCCGGACAAACCATAGGCTGTACGTATGGCGGTCCGACGGAGTTCAAATATAACGGAACGATGATTCAAGAATACGTACCGATCGTATGGCCGGACGGATATATCAAGTGGTGG
>ULMQ01033487.1_pt1 | contig 12143 bp, 9 predicted proteins | sample 1951701 | NCBI WGS metagenome assembly ULMQ01 (sample SAMEA4835555, study PRJEB28245) | human gut metagenome | biome: gut microbiome; material: fecal sample | place: Denmark | collected 2008
CATTAATATTTTAACAAACACAGCGAGCGTTGTCAAGATGTTTTAAAAACTTTTTGAATATTTTTGCACCATGAGTTAAAAAAGCAAAACGGACACTGCCGATTGACAGTGTCCGAAAAATGCTTAATCAAAGATTAATTCGTTAAAATCAGTCTTCTTTCTTCTTTCTTGCAAGGAACATAACGCCTGCTGCTGAAACCATAAGACCTGCCATTACGAAAACGATAGTTGTTTCAACACCTGACTTAACTGCACCTGTGCTTGAAGAACCTGAACCTGATGAGCTTGAGCCACCGTTGCTTGAAGAAGAACTTGAACCGTTGCTTGAGCTGCCGCCTGCTGCCTTAGCACCTGTCTTCTTAGCGTTGTCGAGCTGAGTCTTGTCAACCTTTTTACCTGTTGTAGGATCTGTGCAACCTGCGAGAATCTTCTCAACTGCAGGAGCAATCGTATCCTTATCAGGGTTTTTTGTAGCGTTGAGCCTATCTGTTACAGCACCCATAACCTGTGTTGGGCTAACCTTGAGTTCGTCAAGAAGTTTCTGTGTAAAACTTGTCTTAGCCTCATCATTGTAGTAAGCGACGAGGTATGTAGCTAACAATGTTGCATCTGATTCGCCCTCAGGGAAAGCAGAACCGATGATGTTACCTGTTGATGTAATCTTCTTTTCAGGACCGCAGTCTGAATTGTTTTCCCACTTAGCTTCGTTTGCCTTCTTTTCTGAATCCTCAGGGTTTTCAAGCTGATTACCTGTGCAATAAAGTGTGTCACCGATGCACTTGCCGCTCATGATAGCGTTGTATGACTGCATACCTGTGTTAGCACTAAAGATTACACAGTAAACTCTTCCGTCTGACTTAGAGATTGTGTTACCTGTCTTTGAAAGATCATATGTAGCGATACCTGTTGAAGAATCGTACTTACATTTTTCTTTCTTTGACTGCCAAGCCGGCCAATCGCCTGAACCGTCAGCTTTCCAAATATGACAGAATACTGACTTAACATTATTCCAGCCTGACTTCTTAACATCAAACTTAACAACATTGCCTGCTTCAACTTCTGAAGAAGCGTCAGCTGAAACCTCTGATGAACCGTCGGCTGAAACCTCGCCTGACTGATCTGCTGCAGCAACAGCAGCGTCATCCTCTGCTTCTGCAGCGCTAGCTGTGATGGCAGCTGAACTGCACATTACTGCTGCTGCAAGAAAAAGACCTGCAATTTTCTTGAACATTTTTAATCTCCTCCTAAAATTGTTCATAAATATCCAAGATAGATTTTCATATCTTAGTATTGCTTATTATACTATAAAAATAACAAAACTGCAATAGTTTTGATTTAAAACCGTTTTTGTTAATTGCACAAGATTTTATGTAACCGTTTGGCTATTTTCCACAATTCAACCGGCAAGTAAGCCATAAATACACATTAAACGATTATTTTAACATTGCATAAACAGTTTCTTTTACGCTGTCAAGAGCCTCTGAAATCTTCTCAGGCTGTTTAGCACCTGCCATAGCCATATCGGGCTTACCGCCTCCGTTGCCTCCGGCCTTCTGAGCAACAGCCTTTATGATTTTGCCTGCATTTGCACCGAGAGCAAGAGCCTCTTTACCGCAGGCTGCGGCAAATGTCACCTTGCCGTCATTTTCAGTTGCAAGAACACATACGCACTTCGGGGCAAAATCTCTTGCCTTTTCGCACATTGTGCGAAGAATGTCGGCATTAGCCTTGTCAATTCTGCCTGTTACCACTCTTACACCGTTTTCCTCCGTTGTGCCTGCAAAAAGCTGACCGATCTGAGCAACGGCAAGCTTTGAATTAAGCTCGTTGATTTCTCTCTGCTGTTCCTTGATAAGCTGTTCAGCCTTCTGAACACCCTCAACAACTGCCTTTGGATTTGCAATTTTGAGTAATGAGCAAACATCCATAATAACAGCGCTCATACCGTTGATGTACTTGAGAACGCCCATACCTGTGAGAGCCTCAATTCTTCTTACACCTGCGGCAACCGAGCCCTCCTGTCTGATTCTGAAAAGACCGAGGTTTGCGGTATTCTTTACATGTGTACCGCCACAGAATTCAACAGAGAAGTCGCCTGCGCTTACAACACGGACAACATCACCGTACTTTTCACCGAAGAGTGCCATTGCGCCGAGCTTTTTAGCCTCTTCAATAGGCATTTCCCGTGTTGTAACGGGGATTGCCTCAAGAATCTTTTTATTCACAAGATTCTGAACCTCAATAAGTTCCTTTGCCGTGAGAGCCTCAAAGTGAGTAAAGTCAAAACGGAAGTAATCGTCTGAAACAAGCTGACCTGCCTGCTGAACATGGTTGCCGAGAACCTCACGGAGAGCCGACTGAAGAAGGTGAGCCGCTGTGTGGTTTCTTGTAATATCCGCACGGCGCTCTTCATCAACAGCAGTTGAAACCTCTGCACCTACATTGATGCTGCCGCTCTTTACTGTACAAGCGTGAAGGTAAATTGTGCCTGACGGATTCTTTGTTGTGTTGTCAACATCAGCTGAAAAACTGCCAGACTCCATAACACCTGTGTCGCCAACCTGACCGCCGCCTTCTCCGTAGAACGGAGTTTTGTCGAGAACAATGATAGCATTTTCGCCCTCACCGATACTGTCAACTCTCACACCGTCCTTAACGATTGCAAGAACCTTTGAAGTTGACTTGAGGTCTGTGTAACCTACGAATTCTGTATTTGCAACATCCGAAAGGTCTGTTGTGTCAGAAATCCAAGCGTCTGCACCGGCGTTCTTTCTTGCGTCACGGGAACGCTTTTTCTGCTCTTTCATAAGCTCACGGAAACGCTCAACATCAACCTTAATGCCTTTTTCGGAAAGAATTTCTTTTGTAAGGTCAATCGGGAAGCCGTAGGTATCGTTAAGCTTAAATGCGTCCTCACCGCTGAGAACCTTAACATCTTCGCTGTCCATAATGCCGTTGAGCATCTTAAAGCCCTGATCAATTGTCTTGGCAAAACTTTCTTCCTCAACCTTGATAACCTTTGTAATGAACTCCTGCTTTTCCTTGAGTTCGGGATAAGCTGTGAGATTTTCTTTGATAACCGTATCGCAAACCTTATAGAGGAAAGGCTCATTGTAACCGAGAAGTCTGCCGTGACGAGCGGCTCTTCTGAGCAAACGGCGGAGCACATAACCCTTGCCCTCGTTTGACGGAAGAACACCGTCACCGATCATAAATGTTGTACTGCGGATATGGTCTGTGATAACACGGAGCGAAACATCGCTCTTTTCATTTTTGCCGTACTCAACACCTGTAATCTGTGAGATGTGTTTCATAATATTCTGAATTGTGTCAACGAGGAAAAGGTTGTCAACACCCTGCATAACACAGGCAAGTCTTTCAAGTCCCATACCTGTATCAATGTTCGGATGTTCAAGAGGAGTGTAGTTACCTTTACCGTCACTCTCAAACTGAGTAAATACAAGGTTCCAAACCTCAACAAAACGGTCACATTCACAGCCTACATGACAGTCGGGTCTGCCGCAGCCCTTTTCGTCGCCACGGTCAAAGTAGATTTCGGAGCACGGACCGCAGGGGCCTGAACCGTGTTCCCAGAAGTTATCTTCCTTGCCGAGTCTTACCATATGTGACGGATCAACGCCGACTTCTTTTGTCCAAATGTCAAAAGCCTCGTCATCGTCCTCATAGATTGAAACATAGAGCTTTTCGGGAGGCATTTCAAGAACCTTTGTAAAGAATTCCCATGCCCATGCTGTAGCCTCGTGCTTAAAATAGTCGCCGAATGAGAAGTTACCGAGCATTTCAAAGAATGTACCGTGACGGGCTGTGATACCAACACGCTCAATGTCGGGAGTACGGATACATTTCTGACAGGTTGTAACACGCTTGCGAGGAGGCGTTACCTCACCTGTAAAATATTTTTTCATAGGAGCCATACCGCTGTTGATAAGCAGAAGGCTGTTGTCGTCCTTTGGAACAAGCGAAAAGCTGGGGAGTCTTAAACAACCCTTTGATTCAAAGAATTCAAGGAACTTTTCTCTTAATTCGTTAAGTCCTGTCCACTTCATAAAAAATCTCTCCTTATACAAATTCACAGGGGAATACAATATTCGTTCAAATTTGTTTAAAGTATGCAACCGAGCAAAATAAAAAATCCCATTGTATAAAAAAATACAATGGGACAGGAATATCCTGCGGTACCACCCAAATTGACGCCAAGCGTCCGCTTTGAGTAATCGTCATAAGATTACATTTCCTTAACGCAGAAATACGCTGTGCTTAATCACACAGAGCTCAGGGGTAGCGCACCGAAACTTCACATAAAAGCCTTGCACCAAAACGGCTTTCTCTCTGAAATGCTGACATCTCGGTTAATCCCGTCACAGCCGAATATTGTAATTCAATTGTAGCAAATAATTTAAATCGGAGCAACACTCTGCTTTGCTTGCAAGGAGCAGAGTTTGCGACAGATTGCAATCAAGTGCATAGGAGCGTCAGCTCCTCAGTATTTCAGCGAGAGATTTGCTCACGCTGAAAGGCTGAATTGTTCCCCACCGTTTTTAAGGTGGGGAACATCAGTACTTAGATTATAAAACTGTTTCTTTGTGTTGTCAATAGCAAAATTCGGGATTAATCACGCTTTTTTCTGATAACCGAGCCTGACGGAACGGGAGCGTTGCATTTCATTGTAAGTCTTTGCATCGGGTGCGGCGCACTATCAACGGGCATGCCCTCGTCGGTTGTAAGTGATTCACACTTGATTTCAAACGGCACTCCGCTTGGCGGGAGTACATCAAGTGTGTCGCCCACATAGAATTTGTTGCGCTGAGTGATCACTGCGGTTGTGTCGTCCACAAGCTCTTCACACAATGCAACATTGTCATAATGACGGATATATCCTCCGTTGCCCGTAACCTGACCGGGTTCTCTGCCGAAATAGAAGCCTGTGTTGTACTCACGGTGGCTGATTTTTTCAAGTTCTTCCCTTATCCACGGTTTGAGAACATAATCGTCACCCTCTGCAAAATAATCGTCAACAGCGTGACGGTAAGCGTTTGTTGTAACAGCGACATAGTAAGCCGACTTTGCTCTGCCCTCAATCTTAAAGCTTGAAATACCTGCCTTTACAAGCTCGGGGATATGCTCAATCATACAGAGATCTCTTGAATTGTAGAGATATGTGCCGTCACCTGTTTCTTCAACAGGAAAATACTGTCCCTGACGGTTTTCTTCGTAAAGATGATACTTCCAGCGACACGGCTGAGCGCAGTCGCCGTGGTTCGCATCTCTGCCTGTCATATAGCTTGAAATAAGGCATCTGCCTGAAAATGAAACGCACATTGCACCGTGAACAAAGCATTCAATTTCAAGCTCTTTCGGAACTTTTGCACGCATTTCGGCAATTTCATCAAGCGGAATTTCTCTTGCAAGCACAACCCTTGACGCACCCATATTGTAAAGCACATTTGCCGCCGCATAGTTTGTTACTCCAGCCTGAGTCGAAATGTGGCGCTGAACCTTTGGCGCATACTTTTTAGCCGCCTCAAAAACACCGAGGTCGGCAATTATGAACGCATCAACTCCGCAAGCCTGAGCATTCTCCATAAATTCCTGAAGATGAGGAATTTCATTATTGCGTGGAAGTGTGTTGCAGGTCACATGGATTCTTGCACCCTTTGCGTGGGCAAGGTCACAAGCCTTTTTGAGCTGATCGTTATCAAAATTCTGCGGTGCGGAACGCATTCCGAACATTTTTCCTGCAAGAAAAACTGCGTCTGCGCCAAAGTTTAAAGCGGATTTAAGGCAATCCATATCACCTGCCGGTGACAAAATTTCGGGTTTTTCAAAATTAGTTATCATAGCTTTTAATATACTCCAGATTTGCGTTTTGCTGTTCAAGTGTTGATGCGTAATAAGCCTGTCCCTTGCTGTCATGACAGAAGAAGTAATAATCCGAGCTGTTCGGATTGAGTGCGGCAATTATCGCATCCATACCGGGATTGCAGATAGGACCGTAAGGAAGTCCCTTCCTGTCATATGTATCATATCTGCTCTTGTAGGTGCTTCTGTCATTTTCGGGAACATCCTCAAGACTTCTGTACGGATAGAACTTTGTTGAATCAAGACCGAGGCTTGACACGCCGAGACTGCTGTCGGCTGTAAGACGGTTGTGGAGGATTGAAGAAATGTAGTACATATCCTCTTTGTCAGCCGCCTCTGCCTGAATGATAGATGCGATTGTCATAACCTGATCAAGCGAATACTTTGTGTCGCTCTCTTCAACCATTTTCAAAACTGTTGTTTTCTTTGAATATCCGTCAACAGTCTGCTTTTCGTTAATCTTTGTTTCGTAGTTGTTGAGAAATTTATAGATTACGGATTCTGCATTTTCATTTCTGTAGAATTCGTAGGTATCCGGATAGAGATAGCCCTCAAGCTTGTAGTAACGCTTGTCCGCATTTGTTTCAGCCTTGATAAAGTCAAAGTCGCTGTCAAACTTTTCGGAATTGCAAAGCGAAAGAAACTCGTCCCTGTCGCCCAAAGCACCGTTCTTTTCAAGAGTGTTGGCAATTTCAAGAACGCTTTCACCCTCGGTAATTGTAACGGAAACCGTGTCGGTTCTGTTGTTGTTACTCGAAAGGAAGTTGATGATTGCCTCGTAGTCCATATTTCTGCGAATTTCATATGTACCCTGAGTAAAATCATCGGCAGACTTTGTGACATTGACAAAAAGCTTGAAATATGACGGCTCACCGATTACTTTATTGTCAACAAGTACCTTTGTAACATCGTCAACAGTCGGATTTTCGGGGATTTCAATTTTCACGGTTGAGGAGTCGGTTCTGTTCACGGCAAGCAAATCGTTCATGCCTGTTATCATATATACAGCCGCCATTGCTCCGACAATTAAAACCGAGATAATCCAGATAAAGCGGAAGGTTCTGCGATTATACTTGTTCTTTGCTTTAAGAGCCTTTTTTTCTTCCTTTTTCTTCTGCTTTAAAACCTGCTTTGATTCACGTGCCATTTGCTTTTTGACATCCTGACCGCTGTATGAATTAAGGTTTGACGGTTCATCCTCAGACTTGACTAAATTATCGTCCTCATACTCGCTTTCATCAATATTAAGTTTAAAGTTTTCGACTCTTCTGCGACGCTGAGCGTTAAGCTCCTGTTCGCTCATATTAAAATTATCAGGGTTCATAATGTATCATTCCTTTACAAACTCGTTATTTGTTCGGTTGGTATATTTTTCGGTAATCACGGCGTCAACGGGGCGGTCGAACACTCCCGAGGGCAGAGTATGCTCTATACATTTGGAGTAGCAAAGCCCAACGCTTGTTCCCGAAAAATTCTGTAAAAATCTGTCGTAGTAACCCTTGCCGAATCCAAGGCGGAATCCCTGCATATCAAAGCAAAGTCCCGGAACAAGGCAGAGTCCGTGTGAGAAATCCTCGTACTTTTCGCAAACCTCGGGGTTTGGTTCCATGATTGAGAACGCACCCTTTTCAAGCTGAGAAAGTGAATTTACAAGGTAAAAATCCATTTCGCCGAAATTATTTTTACACTTTGGCAAAGCAAGCCTTTTGCCGTCTTTCAGCGTTGTTTCAAGAATAAGCGAGGTGTCAACCTCAATCGGTGATGAAACAAAGGCAAAAAGCACATCACAGTTTTTGTATTCCTCACTTGCCAGAAAAGCGTTCTGCAAGGCAAGGTCAAGCTGTTGCTTTTTTTCGGGAGGACAGCTTTTTCGGATTTTTTTATATTTTGCACGGAGCTGACTTTTCAGCTCACGAACATTTTTCACAGGCATTGCATATCACCGATAACCTTGTCGGCGGCATCCTTTGATACTGCGAGAGAAACAATTGCGTGACCGAATTCAATTGCACAGCCTGCGCCCTTTGCGGTAATAATATTGCCGTCCGTTACGGTGTGAGCGCCTGTATAGTCTGCACCCTTAAGTTCCTTTTCAAAGCCCGGAAAACAGGTTGCCTTTTTGCCGTCAAGGATTCCGAGATGACCGAGAATTGACGGAGCGGCACAGATTGCGGCAACGATTTTGCCGTTTTCACAGCTATACTTAACAGCCTCAATAACCTTTTCGTTTGCCTCAAGATTGAGAGTTCCGGGCATACCACCGGGGAGTACAACACCCTGAACATCGTCAAGGTCAATATTGTCAATTGTGATATCGGCTTTTACAGGCACACCGTGTGAGCTTGTAACACATTCGCCTGTTACACCGACTGTTTTAACATCAAGCTTTGCCCTGCGCATTACATCAACGGGGGCAAGCGCCTCTGTTTCTTCAAAGCCTTCTGCAAGAAATACATAGAACATAGTAAACTTCCTTTCAGGAAAGAGTAATCCCGATATAGACATCGTCGGGAATTTTATGGTTTTTGTCGAGTGATTTAATCATTCCGCATTTTTGTAACCTACAGTTTTCAAAAAGAGCGTTGTCGGATTTGCCCGTAAACACAAACCTTTCTGATTTTGTATTTTCAAGCAAAAGTGCGGAAAGTTCGTTTATATTTTTATAAGCCGAGTAAAAAACATCGGCAGTATTTTCGTTTTCATCAAATACGGCAAAGCAGTCATTCTTATTGACTACCTTTGAGCCGTAAATCTCATAATAGGACTTTGCAAATTCAAAAAAATTCTCATTATATATGAAAGAATTTTCTTTTGAACAGCCGATATTCAAGCCCTTCTCTGCAAAACTTTCAAGCATTTGCCTTGAAATTTCACGGCTTTTTACGGTACAGTTCAAAGTATATCCGAGTTTTGTGTAAAAGCCGTACAAGCCGTCATTTGCAGGAAAAAGCAGAGAATAGACATCACCGTTATTCTTTGCATCATTAAGTGCAAAATCAATCAGCCTTGACATTATCCCGTTGCCACGGAAAGATTCATCGGTTGACGCACCGCAAAGATAATGCGATTTTTCGCCGTTGAGCGTACCTTTTACAAGGTAAAGAGCCGAAACGATTCTATCGTCAACAACGGCACAGCAACCGTCAAAAAGGTCACTGTCAAAAATCAGGTTGACGGCAGTTACATCCTCGTCAAAACACGAAAGCCACAGCTTTTTTAGGCTTTCGGTATCGGATTTTTCGGTTTTGCGAAATATCGTTTTCATCGTTTTTTCGGTATTGCATTCCAGCGGTCGAGGATAATAACGGGATTGTATGAAAGTTTAGACTTTTTGAGTCCCTCAAGCCCCATATCTTCCTCACGGTTTATATACTCATACTGCGTAAGAGTTTTGGCAAATTCGTTGTTGATTACGGCATAAACACCGTCATATTCACGAAGTGCCTTTTCAAAGTTGATGTCATACACCTTGGGTGAAATTTCACTTCCGAGTGTCATGGCAACGGGCTTTGAGTCAACATACAGTACAGCGCCCTTGACATTATATTCGTCTTTGAGGTCGCACATTTCCCTGATTGCCATAATTTCGCTTGAAGCTTCGGGATCGGTGTCATTTTCCGCACACCACAGTTTTGCAACCGTTAATGCATCGGGAATGTTTGAATCCGACAGAGTTTCAAAACGGGTATCGGTGTAGGTTCTGTAAAATTTTGAAATGTGGTTACGCTTTGCGTGAAACCTTTTGCCCGCAAGGGTTGCAAGGTCACGGGAAGTGTAGATGTAATCCTGATTTTCGGGTGAACGGACATAATCAAATTTGTCGGGAAACATTGTTTCAAGCATTGCACGATTGCCGTTTGTCAGCATAACAATTTGCAAATTGCCGTTTCTCTCCTCGGCATCTTTGAAAACCTCTTCAAGCGCACCCTTTATATTTTTGCCTGTAGGCATACAGTAACCCCAGACGGACTCGTCGGGATTACAATACACCTTGACAATTGTATCATCATAAAAAGCAAATTTAATATTGTATTCGTTTCGCCAAAGATAAGCGTTCAAAAGGTTGGTATCGCAACCCATGCACTCATCATAATCGTAGTATTTTTTAAGTTCGTTTATGTCACTTTGCTCAATTTTTTTAAAGCTCAGCATAAATTTCAGCCGCTGCCCTCTCTATCTCTTCCGATATTTTTTCTATACTCTTAATCTCTCCGTTTTCACAGCAATTAATAACCTTCCAACCGCATTTTTTAGCGGCATAAACTGCACTTTTTCGACAGTCAAGAAGGAAACGGAGGTTTTTTTCATGCAAATCTTTCTTGCTGTTGTCACCGCCGTAGCGTTTTTCCATAAGCTTCTGCGAAACCTCAGGTTCAACATCAAGGTAGATTACAAGGTCGGGTTTCGGAATCCCGAGCTTTTCGTATTCAAAATCGTTCAGCCAATCAATAAAGCTGTTCCACTCCTCTTTCGGGAGTTTGGACATCTGATAAATTATATTTGAAGTCACATAGCGGTCGCTTAAAATCACACCGCCGTTGTCACATTCCTTTTTCCAAAACTGAAGATAGCTTGCAACACGGTCAACCGCATAAAATGCACTCGCCGCATAGGCATTGACATCATCGGGCTTGTCACCGAATTCGCCGTCAAGATACATCTTCACGGGAGCGGCGGCAGGACTTTCATAATTTGGAAATTCAAGCTTTGTGACCTTTTTTCCGAGAGCGGAAATTTTTTCGCACAAAATCTTTGTCTGCGTAGCTTTTCCGCTGCCGTCAAGTCCCTCAATAACAATAATTTTGCTTTTCATATATATACCTTACTTTTCTCTGCCGTATTTCTGACGCATTTCCTTTTGCTTTCCGCAACACATATTGCCCTCGGGGCATGGTCCGAACAGGCATGACGGGCCGCAGTTTTTGAAAAGATGCGGAGCAACCTCAAGACATTGCAAAAGCATCTGTTCGGCAACCTCACGAATTTCCCACTGTGCTCTGTTGCAGCAACGGTGTGCAAAAAAGTTCTGCAAGCTTCTTGCATTGAAAGTGCAAACAATTTTTGTTGTCGATGCATTCGGAAGAATAAATCTTGCGTCCTCATTGGCTTTCTTGATGAAAGCATTGCAGGATTTTTTGTCGTCAGCCTTGTAGGCATTGATAATTTCTTCATCCGTTCCGCTGTATTTATCGGGACACTTCTCGTTGATGTAACCGACAGCAAGTGCATCTCTGATTTCCTTGTAAGCGTCAGCCTCAACCTTGAGAGCCTTTTCATAAGCGGCAAGAGCCTTTTCGTTCTTTGCAATCTCGGGCGGAGTTACAAAGTCAAACCTTGTGCCGTCAACATAGCGCTGTGACTGCTGACTGTAGGATGCAATTCTGTGGCGGACAAGCTGGTGTGAGCAGGCTCTTGAAATGCCCTCAATGCCGAATGTAAAATATGCGTGTTCGGTCGGACTTGCATGGCCGAGGCTTGCAAGCATATCAATAAATGAGGAAGTTTTTTCCTCATCAAGGCCTTCTCTTATATCTTCAATCCCTGACGGTGAATAGCAAAGCTTTGCCGCCATTGCAACCGTCTGTTCAGGGTTAGGTGTGTGTGTAAGGAGCGTTACCTTTATTGCCATTTTTAGTTTTCATCTCCCATTTTCGATAAAGTTATTCACAATTTTCTATATTCGGATTTATTATAACATTATTATTCAGTCTTTTCAATGGTAAAAACAAGCAAAAATCCCGACAGCACAAAACCTGTCGGGATTTCTGATTAAAATACTATTTTCTTGTAATTGACCAACCCTTTGAGTTGAAACCGCTTACCGTTTTGCCTTTCCTGTCAATACAACGGACTGTGTAGGTCGCCTTCTTACCTTTTTTAGCACCTGAATCTGTGAAAGAGGTTGAAGTTGTGTCCTTAACCCTTGTCCAGCTTCCGCCGTCATATTTTCTGTAAAGTCTGTAGCCGTAAACGCCTGCGATTTTATTCCAAGTTACACTTACACCCTTTGATGTGTTTGAGAGCCTTGTAATTTTCGGAGCAACAGGAGTGTATTTTTTGGACCAACCCTTTGAATTGAAACCACTGACGGTTTTGCCGTTTTTGTCAATGCAACGGATTGTGTATGTTTCGGTTTTATTCGGTACTACTCCCGAATCGGTGAACGATGTGGCGGTTGTGTCTTTAAAGCGTTTCCAACCACCCGACGCAGGCTTGTAATAAAGTCTGTAACCGTAAACACCTGCGATTTTGTTCCAACTAAG
>ULMQ01011913.1_pt1 | contig 12001 bp, 7 predicted proteins | sample 1951701 | NCBI WGS metagenome assembly ULMQ01 (sample SAMEA4835555, study PRJEB28245) | human gut metagenome | biome: gut microbiome; material: fecal sample | place: Denmark | collected 2008
TTTATCGCCTGTCACAGATTGTGTAATAAAAGAACCTGCTTTATTCTGAAGAATTTTTATCGCCTTAATTGCTCCATTAGACATTACATCCGGATTTTTAATTTCTATAGTAGGAACAAAGCCTGTTCGTACACCTCGCAGGCGAACTTTGAATTCAATTCTCATACCCGGGTAAATTCTGGTAAAGTTACCTAAGAAAGGGGATCCCTGTCCACCATTAACCTTACAACATTGCATAGCACTAAATCCATACGCTTTACTGCCCCCATGCACAGCATCAGCCCACATTACCAACTCTCCATTATTATTTAAATTAGAGCATTCTTTATTGTTCACTGTTGCTACTTTCTGAACAGCTGCTTCGTTGGAACTAGCAAAACATTTTAGCATATTAGAAGTAGCATCCCAATAATTAGCTGGCTCTATTTTATGAAATTCGACAGCATAATGAAATCTCCACCCTTCAGCAGCCAATACCTCATTAGAATGGACAGAATTTTCTTCTATATCAGTAACTCTTCCAGTAAACCATGAATGAACTAGATCTCTATTTTGAGAAGATGCAAATGGACTCTCCGGCAATAAATAGACTTTTGTCATATCATACAAATCAGGATCAGCTAACGATTCAAGATCAGTCATCACAATACTTAATGTCGGGGAAATCATTGGATTTACAGAAGAAGAGCTTTCAAAATTTAAAATTAAATTCAAATCACCCGTTTTTTCTCCATCCGCTTTAATTGTGATAGCTGCACTCTTCACACTAGTTCTTCCCGCAGGAATAGTTATTGACGAAGGCAAATTTTCATATCGCCCTTCCTCGCCCTCTTTAGGAGTAATAGTCACATCAATAGGTATTGCCTTTGCCTTGTCTATTTTTGCCACTAAAACAAATTTATCTCCTTCCGTTACTACATTATCTACATTATTTTCCAAAGACATGGTTATCCGATAATAATCGGATACTTTAATTGCTTGACTCGAATTTGCCATTTTATAACCACGCGCGAAAGCAACAAACTCCATCGCAGTACTCCCCGTCAATCCGGATTTCTTCACTGGAAAATCCACCTGAATTTGTTTTTCTCCTTTTGGAAACGTAACAATACCGCTAAATGGTTCAAATACATCCGATACATCTTCAGTACCAGCTTTAGCCGTAAAGTAAATATCAAAGTCCTCGTTGGCTACCATCTCATTCCCATCTGCATCAGCATCCACATTGATGTTTACTTTCAGATTTTCTCCCATCACAAATGCCTTTTCGTTAATGCTCATAGTCAACGGCACCGCTTCCGGCAAAGGACGATATTTTGTTTCATCTTCACAACCTGTCAAACTTATAGTAAACAAGCATATTGGAAGCATTCTATATAATATGTTCTTCATATCTTTATTTATCTAATTATCATCAATAAATATTGTTCTATTCTCTTATTTCCTCTGCCATCCCGGATTTTGTTCCAGTTCGTGATTCAGTGACAATTCACTCGGAGGAATTGGCAGCAGATAGTCACGGCTAGAATCAAACTGGTAGCCTCGTGGAAGAACCTCTTTCTGTGGATCAAGCCAACCATCCGTAGTTAAAATAGTCTTCAAATCTACAGCTGTTTTAGGATCAAATGCTTTGTATAACACACCATCTGCTCCAAAATATGCCCCTGTTCCACGTTTTCCCTGAATCAATTTGTGAGCTCTCCAACGCATCAAGTCATCCAAACGGAATCCTTGTAAAGCTAGTTCCGACCGTCTTTCCCGACGAATTTCCTGCAATTTGGCAGAGATTGGATAACCAAAATCGGTAAAATTAGGATCAATTTCAGCAGGAGCAGTATAGGTCACTCCCGCACGTTCACGCAAAGGCTTCAATGTCTTTTCCAATACATCAGGATCACATTTATCTAATTCTTCTGCAGCTTCCGCATAAGCTAACAAAGCTTCTGCATAACGAATTATCGGAAGTGAGGTCTCACCCTGACCACTGACATAAGTTGTATCAATACTCATACGAATATGATAACCAGTTGCATTACGTGCCGGACCACTTTCTGTTAGATAAGGAGGACGAACTTTCTGTTTATTTTCATCCGAATATTCATCCACAAACATAGCTTTTGACTTAGACTCAGGAGATGTAGACTTAAATTTACAGTCTGAATGCATAACTGTCGCTAACAAACGAGCATCACGTTCTTTAAATGTAAGGTTGAAATCCTTATAAATTCCATCGTTAGGATCAATAAAGCTTCCGTCAGCATTCAGATAATTATCAATCAATGATTGAGCTAAACCAGCCGCTCCACTGTTGTCCACATAACCAGCACCTAAGTTACTACTCAAATTATGAGTCACTCCATCTGCTATCGAATACTTTTTCCAAAAAACGACCTCTGTCATATCCGACAAATCTTTCGAATTAAACAAGTGTGCATAAGCATCTTCTTTTGATACAAATTTCTTATCATTATCCTTTGTATTTAAAGAAAGTCCCATAGTAAATAATTCGTCACCTAGTGTCAACACTTGTCCCAAAAGATCTGTAGATTTATCCTCTGCGGCTGCAAAATCTGTTCCCTTATGATACTTTTCCCATGTACCCTCATAAAGCGCCACTCTCATGGCCATGATGATAGCAGCTTCTTTGCAAATCCTCAAGCCTTTATACTGACTACGTGAATAAAGCAAATTCTTAGCCGTCTTCAAATCATCAATAATAAACTGTGCCACTGCCGAACGATCGCGTGGGGGAATTTGCAAACCTGCAACTGTAGCGTTTCCATCCCAAAATTTATCCATTACAGGAATACTACCAAATCTAGTTAGTAAGTAAAAATGCCAATAAGCACGGAAAAAATAAGCTTCCCCTTTCAGTGACAGCACATCCTTTGTTTCCTCTGCTTCTGGAACTTTATAATATTCAAAAAAATAATTTACATTACGTAGATTCTGGTATCCGTTCTGCCATTCGGCAGTACCTCCTCCTGTCTCCAACAGCTCTCCATTAAGACGTTTATCATAAACCTCCGCCACGATATTGTCACTATTCTTTTCTTCTCCACGGACTCCCATATCATAAGTACCAAAAGAAGGAAGTGCTATATACAAACCATTAATATAATTGTTCACTGCACTTGCATTGGACAAGAATGTTTCACTATTGGGGGTTGTCATGGGGTCTCTATCTAGAAAATCGGAACACGCCGACATCATAACACTTGCCCCTACCGCTAATAATATATATAATTTTTTCATCATCATTATCTAATTAAAATGTAAAATCAAGTCCGAACACGAAGTTACGGTTCATCGGATATACCATACCATTACCATTTTGTTTCATCGGAGAAGTTAAACCCGGAGCCGTATTCTTAGCATCACCACCCGCCGACATATTTACCTGGTTCAGTGTTTCAGGATCAAACTGTTTCGGCAACTTTGTTATAGTAAACAAGTTGTCACAAGTTACATACACTTTTAGATTGCTGATACCAATATGTTTCAACTGTTTTTTATTAAATGTATAAGCCACTGTTAGATTTTTCATACGCATATAAGCAGCATTTAACAAATAACGTGTCGTATTGTATCCAGTATTCACCAAAAAATCCTTATCATCTTTCCAACCAGTCAAACGAGGCAAATATCCATTTGGGTTCTCTGTACTGAAATAATCAAGATGTTCTTTAAAGTTATAGTTATTTCCACCAAACATATAGTTACTTCCAGCAATCGGGAAATCTCTTTTTGCCACACCTTGTAACAAGGTAGATACTTCGAAACCCTTATATCCAAGATTCAAATTAATACCGAAAGAATATTTAGGAGTAGTATTTCCAATAACCTGCAGATCTCCGTGGTCTGACAAAGTACCTTTACCACCATCCACTCTACCGTCACCATTAGTATCTATATATTTCAAGTCACCACGACGCCAAAGATCGTTTGATTTGAACGCCGTCAGATCAACTTTTCTCAGATAATCATCAATTTCACGATTCGACAAAAAGAGATCATCAGCACGATATCCCCAAATTTCACCGAGATCCATACCTTCATAATAACCTTTATTAGCAGCCAATCCTGTATGGTTATTATAAATAATACCTTCCGGATTATTGTATTTGGTCACTACAGCCTTATAGTTAAAAACATTGAAACCAACTCCATAACTGAAACCACATTTCAATTTATCATTCCAACTGACAGAAAGTTCCCATCCGCGATTACGCAAAGTTGCATTATTCACTTTTGCACGATCTTCCGAAGCGATACCACTGATACTTGGTATTGATTCTGCCGGACCAATCATGTCACGTGTCGTACGTTGATATAAATCAGCAGTAATTGACAAACGGTTCTTAAACAACATCAAATCAAAACCTAAGTTAGCATTATCCACTTTCTCCCAAGTAATATAAGGACTAATCATTTTCGGAGTTTGTGCAATCGTACCTTTGGAAGCTGTGGAAGAAGAGATGCCCGGTAATAACCAAGCATTAGTCCCCTGTGCATCTAAGGGCATCTGAGCGATATAATCATATAAGCCCGCTCCATTTTGGTTTCCTAAACGACCATAAGAAACACGTACCTTCAACTGAGATACAGGCAGTGCCATTTTTTGGAAATAAGGCGTGCGAGCAATATCATAACCGGCAGAGAATGATGGGAAGAATCCCCAACGATGCCCCGCAGCAAAACGGGAAGAACCGTCATAACGTCCACTGAACTCCAAAAAATAAATATTATTGTAGTTCCAATTCAAACGGGCATAAAATCCCATAGTAGACCAATGTGAACGGGCTTCACCTGCTATTACATTTCCACTGGCGTTGTCAAATGAGTAAATATCATTACTCAGCATACCATCTTTGTACATATATTCCTGTGAATCTTCTTTTAATTCCATTTGGTATCCTGCCATTGCCTTGAAGAAGTGATCTCCCCATTGATGAGTATATGAACTCGAGACATTAGGTGATAAGTAATAATTGAACATACTCCCACGAGTATAAGATCCGAAATACATATTCTTCCAGCTAATACCAGGATAAGTAAATCCTTGTCTTTGATTAGTAGCATCACCCGGTTTAAAAGTACCCACAGGAGTTTCATACTTCTGGTTATTTTCCATTATCAGATCGTTATTTTCTATATCAAAACGGATTTTCATTTCTCCGGTGATATCCCATCCCTCCAATGGAGTTACTGTTGCAGAAAGTGACAAAGCATCTGAAATACGGTTCCTCTGATAATGAGAATTTTTCAAATATAACATTTCATTCCAGCTCGGCAAATTGTATTCTGAATCAACAGGCAACTGAGTAACCTGAGTAGGACGATGGCTACCAATCTTATTATATAGAATCATCTGATTCGCCATCGGACGTTTAATCATCTGCAAAGTAATATTATTATTCAAATTAAATCGTAACCAATTATTGGTCTTCATCTGTAATTTGGTATTCAAATTGTACTTACTCAAATCATCCTGCACTTGATCCAGCAAACCCTCTTGATAAGTATATCCCATACCAATATAGTAGTTTACCTTGTCAGAACCACCCTGTACACTTAAGTTATGAGAATGACGGATAGACTTATCTTTAAAATAATAATCAAACCAATCAGTATTGCCATACTGATTATAATAGGCTCCTGCCCAATCGTCACCGGAAGTATTAGCTTCAATACCCGGAAATTCTGCAGAATAAGGATTCTGCATAAAACCTTTAATCTTCTCAATAGTTTTATCCGGAATTCTCTGTAAACCGGAAGACGCTCCACCATTATCATATTGCTGATTATTATACATAGCGTATTCCAACGAGTTCATCATCTTTGGCATATTAATAGGTGAACTGAAACCAACTGTTCCACGATAGGTGACACTAGCCCTCTCCTTTTTACCACTTTTTGTGGTAACCAATACTACTCCATAAGCTGCACGTGCACCATATACAGCAGAGGCGGAAGCATCTTTCAAAACACTGATACTAGCAATATCGGCAGGATTCACATTCTGCATACTCTGCTCTACTCCATCTACCAATACATATGGTTCTCCACCATTGATAGAACCAATACCACGAATACTAAATTTAATATCTGCACCGGTTTCACCACCGACACCACCTCCCACTGCGTCCGTAGCAAAATTTAAGCCTGCAATATTACCCTGCAAGGCACTTGTGACATCTGTAACAGGACGATTGACAATGGCATCATCTTTCAACGTAGCAACAGCTGCTGTAATCGTATTTCTTTTTTGTGTATCCATACCCACAACTACCACTTCATCCAATACTTTGGCATCTTCTTTCATCACATATTTATTTCCTTCCAACTTAGTAACCTTTACTTGCATCGGAGCGTATCCAACGTATGTAATAGAAAGTATACTTCCAACTTTTCCCTGAATTGAAAAATTACCGTCAATATCAGTAATCGTTCCTCCAGTGTTGCCTTTTACCATGACCGTTGCACCAATAATCGCCTCACCACTATCATCCACGACCTGTCCTTTTATCATTTTTTGTTGTGCTAATGCACCAAGAGGAAACAATAACAGGAGCATCAGAAAAAGAACAACCCGTCCCTGTTTTTTCACGAACTTCTTTTTTTCCATAATATTATATTTACTAATTAAGATTATACTGTTATTCTACGGCAGGATTAGCATAGTAATCAAACTCTTCTTTCACCACTTTCAACAAAGACTTATCATCTGTCACATCTACGTCCGTAGCCAAATCCCAGCTCATTATTCCACCGAAACCATTCTCACACACATACTGTGTTTTTTGGCGAATTGTAGTCTGACTATTGAGTGTATAGTTCTTTCCATTATACATCCATTCATCCACAGAAGTGTTAGTAAGATTACCTTTATTTATCAGATCATAATAAGCAACTTGTTCACCCGCTGTTCCGGTAGTTCCATAAAAAGGTACTCCCATCACCAATTTATTTTGAGGAATTCCATATTTAACAGCAGTTTGACCGTCTGATTTGAAACGTTCGAAAGAAAAAAGAGCCGCCTGAGGTCCATAACATTGGAAAGAGATAAAATCAACTGCAGCAATTGCTTCAGGAGTTATCTTATAAGAAACCGGATGCAAGGAAACCGTAAAAAATACATTTTTTCCTAATACGTTGCGCAGTTTTACTATGGCTTTGCTGTAATTAGTTAAGTCACTAGCATAATAAGCCCATTCAAAGTCAAGATCGACCCCATCCATATTATACTTATCCAAAACATTCTTAACATTATTAGCAAAGTTAGTGCGCGCAGTTTCATTACCAACCATCTTCAACCATTCACCACCAGCGATACCCAAACGTAGTTTTCGGTCTCCTACTTGTCCATTTAATGCAGCACGTATTTGTTCTAAACGAATAGCCCAAGTATGAGAATCTTTTCCGAGCTGTGCAGAATCATCATATTTCCAATAAGCAAGTGTTTTTGTATTATTCCAAATATTAGTATCAAAAGAGATAGGATTTCTACCCAACGTACCTACTTCCAAACTGCTAACGAATGTCTCATCCAAATATCCTTTGAATTTTTCTCCAAGAAAGAAATCTGCACGAGTATTAGGAATTTCAGCAGGCAGAGAACCCGTAAATTCTGTAGGGGTATTATTAGTGTCTACATATAATTTATCCTTTCCTCCACTATAAGTTATCGCTACATAATGCCAAGCACCCGGCTTTAAATTGTCATTGACAACAGTTCTCGTAGAATTTCCAATAGTAAATCTTAAATTTCCTTCAGTTGCACCAAGTTGGAAAGATATAATGGTAGAGTTATTGTTTACCTTATTAAATAAATAAGCACCATCTACCCATTCAGTTATATATAGATAAGTACCAAATGTAAACTTCTTGTAAGCCCCATCCGGGGAATGAAGTAAACCATCTCCACCGTTCATTTTTCCGGCACCATCAAATTTTACCACTCCATTACGACCTTCATAAGAAGGCATATATGATACTCCTGTAAGTTCTGCGTCATTCACCGGCAGATCAAATGTCAAGTCACCGTCAGCATAAGGACGAGCTGTCAGATAAATCAAATCATTACAAGCACCCATACTTGCTCCGGAAATTCGATTTATCTCAAAAAAATCACCACGTATATAAGAACAATTAATAAATGATTTTCCTGTTGGGTCCGGTTCATCTGGTTCTTCGTCATCACCCGGTTTTCCAACAACTGAACCTTCAGGAGGAGTGCCAGCTGGAACATCCACCCATTTTGTGTCTTTACAAGCTGTCAACATTCCAAAGAGGAAGAGACAAAAAAATAGGAATTTGCTTCTCATAAGTTTAATAATTAAGATTACCTTTTAATAATAGGAATGACTTTCTATCGTCATTCTCTGCTACAAATGTATAGAAGATTCAAGATTGTATGTGTTCTATTTTAGCTACGATTCTTCCAATTTTGTCTAAAATCGTCCATTTCATCGGATAATACGAGTTGTTTAGACATTTTTGGATACGCATATAAAACAAAATAGGAAAGGCGAAAATACCCTTTTTGAGCATTCCCGCCTTTTCTTTTTTTATTTCTACTTAAAGTAATACTTTTATAACTTCTCTATTTCATCTACTGTCAATCCCGAAGATTGTGAAATAACATCTATTGAAACTCCTGCCTTCTTTAAATTACGCGCAATCTCAATTTGCTTATTTCTTTCCCCTTCGGCACGTTCTGTGAATATATTATCTCTCAAAATAACAATATTATCCAAATGTCTATAATAAGCATTGAGTTCTTCCTTTGTCATCCGATCCAATTTCAACCGCTGGCGTGCCTCGTTCAATCCCGGTGCAGTAGCGTTATCAGGAATGTCTCCTGTATTCAGATAGTAAATCCATTCTTCAAGCGGACTTCTTGCTACTTGATTGAAATAATTCACTTTCAATATATAATACTCCGGATAAAGTTGGCTGACAGTATCCACTTTGAAAGTTTGTTTTTGGAATGGAGTCAGTTCTAAAACATCCCCTTGATGAATTCCGCGAAATTCCGTTTTACCATGATATACAACATCTTTACCGCTACCTAAAGAAAAATAGACGATATTAACGCTATACACCTTACGAACTTTGTCGTAACCCACACGATTATATTTATCGTACTCATCTTCTTGATTACTTTCACTCTCCAATAATTTCTGAATAAGGATTGATCCCCTAAAAAGGTAGTCAAAAAACCTTCCAGTACGGCAAAATTAGCTTTATTACGCAATAAGCGTTTCATCGCCCAATCGAAACGAATATAATTACTTGCCATTTTGTTCGCCTCCTTTTTCTATTTCTGTTTTCATTATAACAAAGGTAAAAGAAATATGTTGGAATCCCAAACAAATACAAAAACTAAATTAACCAGGCTCATGTTATTCGTCCCAGCGAACAATATTACTTGCCGAGAGACCTTATAAACTCCTCTGCCTTAGCAAGTGTTTCCGGTTTACCAATATCAATAAGTTGCAGATTTTCCACCGGATAACCAAAGAAGTTCGTTTGTCGACAAGTGAAGAGATAAAAATCCATAATAGAGAACTTTCCTTCCCACAGGGGAACTTCCATTAATTGGAATATAGCAGGTGAAAGTACATGAATGCCACTGAACGCATATTCTTGGAACAATGATTGTTCATAGTGAAGACCTTCGGGTTTCACTTGACCTGTATCCTTGTTTATCCATCCGCAAAGTCTCTTCTCCGCATCGAGAAGCAGATAACGTGAAGTTTTACGTTGGCTTACCAATAAAGTAGCCAAACCATCAGTCTGCAAATGATAATCATAAAGTTCTTTCAGGTCCACATTTGAAAGAATGTCTACATTGTGTACAAGAAAAGGCTCATCGGAGTTCTCAAAAAAAGAACTGGCTTTCCGAATTCCTCCCCCTGTATCAAGTAGCACATCACGTTCATCGGAAATGTGGATAGTAAGTCCAAAATTGTCATTCACTTTCAGGAATTCAAGTATTTGCTCGCCAAAATGATGAATATTAATTACTATTTCGGTAAAGCCGAATGCTTTCAGCTTCAAAATAACGTGCTCCAGCATGGGACGCCCGGCTACGGGAACAAGAGCTTTAGGCATAGTATCCGTCAGCGGTTTCAACCGACTTCCCAAACCGGCCGCAAATATCATTGCTTTCATAACGATCTTCTATATAGTTGCTTCAAATGTATGTTTTATATTCTGTTCGCGATGTACTAATTCTACTTTAACCCCAAACTCTCTATTCAGACGTTCCGCCAAATGCTGCGCTGAATAAACGGAACGGTGCTGTCCTCCGGTACAACCGAAGCAAACCGACAAATTACTGAATCCGCGTTCCATATAACGTTTGACGGAAGCATCCACCAAAGCGTAAACATGGTCGAGAAAACGAAGAATCTCACCGTCTTCTTCCAGGAAAGTTATCACGGGCTCATCCAATCCGGTAAAAGCCTTATAACGTTCGTATTTTCCTGGATTATTCACTGCACGACAATCGAAAACAAAACCTCCACCATTACCTGTCGGATCATCAGGAATACCTTTTTTATAGGCAAAGCTCATTACCTTGACCGTCAGTTGACGCTTCTCCAAATCATCTGTAAACTGTTTCAGTCCGGTCAATTCACGTAACATTTTGCAGAGATACGGGTATTCCGGATATTCCTCTTTAAGCAACTCGCGCAAATTTGCGATAGCGTATGGAACACTCTGGATAAAATGAGGCTTTTTCTCGAAATAGCCGCGAAAACCGTATGCCCCTAACACCTGCAAAGTACGGAAAAGCACAAAATGACGGAGCTGACTATAAAAATAAGACTCATCGATCGGTTGATATTTGCGAAGAGCCTCTATATATTCCTGTAACAATTCTTTCCGAAGGCTATCAGGATATTTTGCTTTGGCTTGCCACAAGAAAGAAGCAATATCATAATAAAACGGCCCTTTTCGTCCTCCTTGAAAGTCAATAAGCCAAGGGTTTCCATCCTTTATCATCACATTGCGACTCTGAAAATCACGATACATAAAAGTAGCGGAAGAACTACGAAGCAAAACATCACTCATTTTCTGGAAATCATCCTCCAGCTTATCTTCCTGAAACTCCATTCCGGTAGCTTTAAGGAAACAATATTTGAAATAATTCAAATCCCAAAGTATGGAACGCTGATTGAATTCCGATTGGGGATAACAACGGGAAAAATCAAATCCGTCAGCTCCGGCAAACTGAATGGCAGGCAACAGACGGATCGTTTTACGAAGCAACTCTTTCTCTTCTTCGGAAAATACACTGGTAGCACGTCCTTTCTCAATGACATGAAAAAGTAAAGTATCTCCTAAATCCTCTTGCAGATAATACATTTTATCTTCCGACACAATGTGTACTTCGGGAACAGGAAGCCCATTTTTGCGAAAATGTTCCGCCATATAAAAAAAAGCTTCATTCTCATCAACAGAAGTTCCATATACCCCAATCAGTGTTTGTGCTCCTGTCAGCCGGAAATAACGGCGATTGGAGCCGGAGGAAGGTAATTCTGTTATATTCTCAGCGGGAACTCCCGTATATGACTGATAAAGTTTCTGCAGTTCTTCGGTAATCATAGTTACATATTTTCGAGCAAAGATAGGAATTATAAACAAATAATACTACCTTTGCTTTTATTTAACTGACCTAATCTCATGAGAATAAAAATCTTTGTCCTACTATGTTTGACAGCTATTATGCAGTTTACCGGTGTCACGCCCCTAAAAGCCAGCCATTATTACTATAAACAGCTCTCCTTAAAAGATGGGGTGACTTCAGCCGTGAGATGTATCCTGACAGACAAACAGGGATTTGTATGGATAGGAACGAAGGCTGGAATAAGCCGATATGACGGACATGAGCTAAAGAAATACGTCCATTCCCCAAACAATCCTCATTCGATTCCCAATAACTTAATCCATCAGATTGCAGAAGATGAAATGAGCAATATTTGGATTC
>ULMQ01046139.1_pt1 | contig 11840 bp, 10 predicted proteins | sample 1951701 | NCBI WGS metagenome assembly ULMQ01 (sample SAMEA4835555, study PRJEB28245) | human gut metagenome | biome: gut microbiome; material: fecal sample | place: Denmark | collected 2008
TACGACTCTTCCAGTATTTCGTATGCACTTATTATGCTCTCCTTGCATGCAGCCAACTGTGGATATCTTTCCACAAGCAGGTCTACATGCGCCATTAATCTTTCATCCATCACATTACTTTTTATATTCCACATTCTTCATCGACGACACGCTGTCCGTAGGATATATCTTCCATCCGTGGGCGCCGCCGTCGCTGAACTGGAACGGCATCACAAAACCGTTCAGTTTCTTCAGTGCCGCCTCGACCTCTTTCTTCCTCGTAGGCTCAACCACGAACATTATGAATCCGCCGCCTCCGGCGCCCGACACCTTCCCGGCATTTGCCCCGGCAGCCATCGCCACGTCCATGGCTTCCTGTATCATCGGGTTGGTTATGTTGTTAGCCATTTTCTTCTTGTTCTCCCAGCCTTCGCGTATAATGTCGGCAAAGCCGTCTATGTCGCCTTTCAGTATGGCCAACTTCATGTCCTTTGCGCTCTGCTTTATCTTGTGCATTGCCTCTATGGCGTCGTTGGCGCCCTCTGAAGTGTTCTTCTTCTGCTCCTCTATTATTGCGGCACTGCTGCGGCTCTTGCCCGTAAAATAAAGAAGCATGCTCGCCTCAAGCTCGTCTATTATCCACCGCTTTATCTTCAACGGGTTCACTATCACTATGTCGTTCTGCATGAACTCCATGTAGTTGAATCCGCCGAAGGCTGCCGCATACTGGTCCTGCTTGCCGCCAGACAGTCCCAGGTCCTTGCGTTCTATCTCATACGCCAGCCGTGCTATCTCATAATCGCCCAGCGGCAGGTTGAGCCACTCCACAAAGGCTTTCAATATGCACACCACCATCGTTGATGACGTGCCAAGCCCCGAACCCGCAGGAGCATCATTATACGTTGTAATCTTAAAAGACAGGGCGCCAAGTCCGAAGTCTTTCACCACACGGTTATATACACCCTTTATCAGGCTTGCCTCGCCGTCAATCTCCAGACATTCCGACTTCTGATAGCATTTAAAGCAACCTGCGTCATACGCATTTATCGTGATTGAATCATCATCCGTTTCCTCAATCGTACAATAAGCATACAGGTTAATCGTTGCATTTAAAATCAGTCCGCCATAAATGTCGCTGTAAGGGGATACGTCACTGCCACCTCCGGCCAAACCAAGACGGAGGGGTGCTTTACTACGAATTATCATATAATGCAATATTTTATAAGTTATTTTATTGACTTCCAGAATGTTTTTACCGAACGGATAAAATCGGAAGCCTCAGAATACTCATCTTTCTTAAGCAACATGTTTTGCTGCATTTTTTCCCATTCACCATCAGTTAAACTTTCAGCTTTCAGCATGGCCCTCTTTAAATCATCAACATCTCCATCTTTAAACAAGAAGCCATTTACACCATCAGTAATAAAATCCTGAAAAATCTTATGATTTGAGGCTATAACAGGCACACCATAATTAACAGCAATAAGCAAAGGTCCTGATTGGGTGGAATCATTATAAGGAAGCACTAAATAATCAGCCTTTGAGAAATAATCTGGTATTTCATCATTAGGTACAAACTTAATTTCAGAAATAAATCGTTTATCTGCACCTATCTTTCTTTCATAAATCTCCCAATCCTTGCAATATCCAGCAATGATAAAATTGCTATTTTCCGACAACTCTTTAGCCGCCTGTATGAAAAGGTCTAAACGCTTATATGGCCTGATATAACCAAAAAAAAGAAATGTTTTCTTTCCGTTATTATGCTTCGCTCGTTTCTCTCCAAAATCCTTTAATGGCATTAAAGAATAAAATGCCTTCTTCGACGGATGTTCCTTTATAAAATATTCGTATTGTGATCTTGAAAAGAAATGGAAATACCTGAAACGATTTATAATAAGGTTATGAATTTTATTTTTAAATCCAGGTTCATCTACATGCATATGATAATCATGGAATGTAACAACCACTTTATCCTTAGGCATGAAAACCGACAATAACGGAGCTGTGACGGGATTTGAATCATCTATATAAAAGATTAAATCATAATGTCGCGATATCCATATCAAGCGTAGAGCATAAATAAATGAGCACCAAGACAAATAAAATTTGGATGATTTATCCCAAAAACGATAATCATGTATATTCACATTCTGTGAAAACAGCTTTTTATTAGGATATTTATTTAAATTATTCTTACGCAATGATATGACATAAACATCTATCAGAAACTCTTTTGACAAATCCTTTATGACATCAACGTCTGTATCAAACCACCAATCGTAAGTAATGTAAAGAATACGTTTCATCTTATATGTTTAATTAATTTGCATATTGGATAAGAAGCATAAGAAAAAAACGAGACATACCTATTTATTGTTTTTTGTTCGAACGCTTTCTTTATAAGGATTTTAAATCCGTCATATCCAATATCGTCACAATAGTGAACCAACATTCTAAAAAAATATCGAACATTGAAACCGCGTATTGACTTACCTAATAAAATTCCAGTTCTACGCATCAGTTCTATATCCGACATTGCCTTAACAATACTAATTTCTCTATTTCTATTTGGAGTAATGTTAACACCGCTACTTCTCCAATAAACATAATCATCAGGAACAGTCTTCATACCCTTATCCTTCATCATAAGCATCCAAGTAAATGTATCGCTGCCCCATGCTAAAGGAAATTTGCTAAAGCCACCAACTTGATCATATATTTTCCTTGAAAACACATTCTCAACAACAAAACTTTCAATTTTAGCCATGGCCTTCAATTTGTAAAAAGACTCAACATGCATTACGTCCTGATAGACGGAATCTCCCAATACATGCCCATTCCCATCAATAACTTTTACATTAAAGTGATACAGATCATAAGCACACTTTGTACGATCCAACTCCTTGTAAAAATTCTCTACACACTTCTCCCCCATTACATCGTCATCGGAAAAAAGCCATATCCAATCCTCACCTTGGGTCAAAGCAATACATCGTTCCCATTGTGCAACAAGATCTTTTCCACCTAAATTTGTTTCAAAACGCTTATAAACTTGTTGAACAAGACCATCATCAAATTTATCAATTATTTGCTTCAAATCATAAGGACTACAGTCGTCTCCAATGTATAAATTAAAATCCTTACAACTTTGAGAATAAATGGATTGCAATGTAGAAAATAAATAATCTGGTTTATAAGCAGGTATAACTATCGCTAATTTATTCGACATCAGACTTCTATATTTTAAAATATAAATTTACATGTAAAAATATTTCTAATCAAAATTGAAAAATCAAGCATTATACCTCTTTATCACTTTAGCAGGATTCCCGACAGCAATTGAATACTCTGGTATATCTTTTGTTACTATTGAACCTGCACCGATTATTGCTCCTCTGCCTATATGAACATTCGATAATATGCAAACCATCTCACCAATCCATACATTTTCATCAATGACAACAGGCCCTTTAGAGCATAGAGGACGTAAATTAGGCTGAATATCTAACATTTCTCGTGTTGATGAGCCATGAGAATTATCATTAATCATAACTTTTCTTCCCATACGAACACCATTACCTATTTTTATCAACCCAATACAAGATATATTTGAATCTTTTCCTATATTCACATCATTACCAATTTCTATTCTAGGAATAAATTCTTGTGAAAGATATGAATCATGAGCCGATAATATTGTGTTTTTTCCAATAAAGACTCCATCACCAATTGAAATATATTTAGCGCCACTTAGTTCTATTGAATTTTCAATTCTAACATTTCTACCTATATGTAAGAAATATCTACTTAACCATGAGGTATATAATACATTTATACAATGATGAATCTGTCTTTTATCTTTAAAATCAAAAATATAACTGAATAAAAAACCACAAAATGACAATATTCTATAAAAAATCCGTTTCATTTGATATTCTTAAAAAATTTCGCCTTTAATCTTAATACCAAAGGACAATACCTCAACAATAAATAAAACAACACATATTTAAAAGACTGAGAAAATATATCAACATGATCCATACTAACTAATTCATTATAGTAGTATTTATAATTGATTTTTTCTGGATGGATATTAATACAAATAAGACATGTACTTATAAGGAATCTCAGCTTAAATATATTTAAGTATTTAATTGACTCATAGTCATGTTTATTTAGTAAGTCTGCATATATTTCTTTTATATTTAGATATGTATCATTAATATGAGCATATGTTCCACAAATACCATTACTTCTCACTCGATAATTATAATGCACCTTATTTTGATAAATAACCTTTTTTATATTATTTATTAAATAATATGTCAGTAAAAAATCTTCAGTCAATCTACCTTCTTTAAATCTAACATTAGAAAACAAATGTTTACTATATAGTTTATTCCATACAGTTGAATCTAATTTTGTACTCAAACATAAGTGTAAATATTCAATATTGTCAAATTCAGTATCTTTTTTTATTTGATAATTCCAATTTGATTTAAAATTAGAAATTTGGCCATCAGGATAATATTTCTGAATTTTACTTACAGCGACATCCGCATTATATTTTACAATCATATTATATAAATCCTCATACATAGTTGGGGCGATAAAATCATCACTGTCAACAAAAGCAAGATAAGCACCATTTGCGACATCAAGTCCTGCATTTCTTGCAGAACTAAGGCCTCCATTTTTTTTGTGTATAACTTTTATTCTCCTATCCTTTTTCGCCCAATTGTCACACATTATTGGACAATTGTCCGGCGAGCCATCATCTACCAATATAATTTCCAGATTTTTATACGACTGGTTAACTAAAGAATTAATACAATCATTCAAATATTGCTCAACCTTGTAAACAGGAACAATTACTGATATTAAATCATTCATAATCTTAAATTTTATGCGTCCCAGATAAATCCACTTCCAGTTATTGTCGGAGTACCCCAATACCTTAAGAACATGTATATAAAATATATAATAAACAAAATCACATAAATTAAATATTTCTCTTTTGTTTTATAAGGTTTTATTTCTATAATAATAAAGGAGATTGTCAACGGAACAAAAACCAAGAAAAATTCCGCAAAACGTCCAAACAATTCTATATCACCACCTAAAATTTGAATAAACAAATTCAAACATGATAATATGTACAAAATCTTATAATTATTATTCAGAAGCGCAAACTTATATCCATAATAGATAATTATAGATGAAGTTATAAATTCTGTATATTTTCTAAATCCACTTGTTGCAACGGCTCCTCCAGTAACATCCCCTATACTACCTTCACTCGTGAACCATCTATCAGCATTATAAACATAACCTTCATATTTACTTCCAGTAAATACATCTAATGTTTGCAACCAAGTTGAAAAGGCCCCAAGATTATTAATATCCCATGCAAAGAATAAAGCTATATAAACTATCAACAATATTAATCCACCTCTTTTAGGCAATTTAATATTTATATGCATTAATAATAGAATAACAGCAACTAATAATAATGATGAAGTATGAATTAATGGTGCGATACAAAGGAAACAGTAACATAATATATATTTTTTATCCAGCCAAACAGAAAAAGCCAATAGAATAAATGATATAGCAAAAAACTGTCTTATATGATTCTCTGTCGCTCCAACAGTAATTATAAAAAATAGAGGTAAAGCCCAAATAGCGAGTTCCTTAAAATGTTTTATTATCGATAAAAAGGAAATAAATAATAATGCACTATAAAAAATAAATGCCATGCATACAGGTAATTCTGTATAATGGAAAAAAGTACAAAATAATTTATATATTGGCTCTGGGTTTGGTGTCGTTTCTATAGCCTTAAAATTTGTTGCAATATCTTGATAATAATGCCAATAATCAACACCACGCATCCATCTCAGACCTTCTATCAAAGAATAAAAGATTGTAGAAATAATTGCGTATTTATTAAAAGAATCCTTTTTCCCATTAGATATTTTATAACCACAATAAAATAAGACGAGTAATAAAATTGTTTTAAATATCCAAAGAACAATAGGATCACCTATATTTGAAGAAAAAAACATAAAACAACATTGAATTTTATAAAAATTTTAACATGTATTACGACTTACTCCTTATAATAAGAAATAGAGTATTTTCAACCTATGTTAAATGAAAGATATTCTATTCCTTACTTATTTCCCATTATAGCCCAACATATAACTATATATGTTCCTGTAACAACACATATCCGTATCCCCTCCAAAATGCAGAAGAAACGAGATTATTCCCACAAATTTGTGTTTTTATTTCTTTAAGAAAGAAGTAATAATAAATAAAACTATTATAACATGTAAGGATAATCTTCCAACATAATTTAACAATATATATTTAGATATTGATATCTATATATAACTTTACAATGAACGGAATAAACGCACCAAGAAATATTCATATCTTTCATTCTTACAAATATGTAACATCTTAAATAATTTTACTCTTTTACCTTTTCCTTTACATAAATGCATATATTCCCCAAATTCATTAAAAAAAATTTTACATTGTTTTTTGTATTTTTATCACCTATGGACGGTTTTAACAAATGATACAATATCTGTTCAATAAATAAGGGTATTATTTCATTAATACAACTATCACTCTTATCAATTTGTCTTATAAATAAATATATTTTTTTACAAACATCAAATTCATTCTGAGAATGAAAATATTTACCTTGTGTTGTATATTTATATTGATAAAAACAAGCTTCACTATTATTTACAGAATGAGCATAAATACAATATTCTAAAACAAACAATAGATCCTCCCTTAAATATACTTTTGTATCAAATCTTATATTATGTTCATCTATTATTTCTCTTTTAAAAGCTTTGCACCAAATATATCCTAACTGTCCTGTTTTATACAAATGTAGCAAAAAGGGGAAATAACTCGTTGAATCATAGATTCCACTAACCTCAAAGATATTTTTATCTCCCCCATTTTTCCATTTAAATGAATGAAATCCTTGTGATAAAAGATCTCCTTTATGCATCATATTTTTAAACTCATATAAAAACTGATTTTCTACCCAATCATCACTATCACAAAAGCATATCCATTCACCTTTTGCATTATCCAGACCAACATTTCTTGCAGAACTTACTCCACCGTTCTCTTTGTGAAACACTCTTATGCGATTGTCTTTTGTTGCATATTCATCACATATTCTACCTGAACTATCCTGACTTCCATCATCAACAAGAAGAAGTTCAAAATTTTTAAACGTTTGCGCTAAAATACTATCAATACAACGTGGAAGATATTGCTCTACATTATAAACAGGAACAATAACAGAAATTTTAGGTTTATTCATCGTTTAGTTTATATTGTCAAATAAATAATGTAATGACTCTTCATGCAATTGAGATAAACATTTATTTATCCCATCATCATAATTTATTTCTGTAAAATCAGGCGTTAAATTTTTCTTTATCATTCTTTCACTAAGACCGATTTGCCTCAATAATGATTGAGCCCTGGTATCACCATAATCATCAAGTTGAATACAATAGAACGGACGATTGAAAACAATAGAAAATACCGTACCATGAAATGAGGTGGTAACAACGCAAGCTGCATTTTTCACCAGTCCAAGAAATTCTTCTGGAGATGCACACTGAAATCTGTTTTTCCTAAAACATATATTCAACCAGGCCGTTACTTCAATAACAACAGCATTTATCTGATTGGCAATCTCAGATGCTATACGCATGGTATTCTCATTGTTTCTTACCTGATAAACCAAAACATATTTATGTTTTATATTAGGTTTTCGGATAATAGAGTCCCAGATTGATCTGTCAGCAATTAATGTCGGATCAAGGACTGTTTCTATTTTTTTTGATGTCAACGGCTTTAACAACTCTGCAAGTTTAGTTTCACGAACACTTACCGCATCAAAATTACTCAAAGCTTTAATATAGAAATTCTTAGTTTCTACATTTAGCATTTTAGCTTCCATACTTGCGGCATACGATATATATTTCCGCTTGCTCTTTTTGAAATCAAAATATCCGAAATATACAGGATCAAAACCTTGTGTTATCTTAGGATTCCAAATCTGGTCACTCCCCATTATATATACATCATAGCAATTGGGAATTTTTCGTTCCATGACACGATCAGACAGATTTAATCTATTCTTGATAAATTTATCAAATGCGTTATAGCGTTTTATTCTTGCTGCCAATAAAAGTATTTCACGAATACAACTTTTTATCATAAATTTTTGATTCTTTGACAGAATACGGCGTTTGTTAAAAATATTATATGGAGTCAGCAGATATTGGGGCCTATAATCTATAACTTCCACATCATGTCCCATTCGTTTCAAGGTTTCTTGCAATGCATAACATTGTAACACAGCACCATAATTGTGAGCACAATGGAATGTCAATATACCTATCTTCATAATCTTACTATCTTTTTTATTAATCTTATTATAAGATGCTTTTTTTGTCTTACCTTATACCTTAAACCTAGCTTTCCGTATCTTTTAGCAACAGCTAAAAATCCTCTTTGAATGTATAAATTCTCAAACTTCATCCATCTTTTGTCAAAATATGACGGATGTTGAAGATTGGGTTGTATACATAATTTTTGACAAGTAGGTATACAATACAGTTTGTTTTTTATTCTCTCAAAAAGTTCTTGTCCTTTATCTGTATTGATAAATAATAATGAACACCCCTTGTCATCTTTATTAAAGTCTGCAGATAAATTCTCCCATCCCCAATAATCAGCAATTGTAAAATCAGATGGACGATTAAAATTAGTAAAATGGCACTTACCACATGAAGGACGGAACATTATATGCTGATAAAATAAATCGGTATATGTTCTTGATTCTAACTTCTTACCATTATTTAAGACAAAAGACTCGATATGTCCAGACCATCCGATACGGGATTTATCACGAAAATCAACTTTTACAACTTTACTCTTATATTTTTTCTCAATGTACGCAAGATAATCTCTCCAAATATACGGACTTGGTACCCCATGACACACGATATCAACCAATACAAGATTTTCTCTTAGTTTCTTTCCTATATATGAATTTAATCCAGCCGTCTGACATGGAGTACCTGAAAACAATACAGTATATCCCTGTTTAAGGTCTTCCTTTACTTGCCGGAATATTCCATCCAAATCACTCTGAACATATTTTGAACCTTTAAATTCATCCCTTTCCTCTTTCGTAGTTGCACGTTTGTGTACTACTCTGAAATGCTCCTTATACCCAACACCATATACTATACCACCATTTTCCAGTACAAAATCGGATATAGCAATAAATGCAGCACCGCTTCTGCTCGTCTCAATTTCATGCATATCTTTATGACGTGCTGCATATATTTCCGGCTCCTTCAGATTCAGACTTTTATCATAACTATCATTGAAAGCACAAACCTTTTCACACAAACCACAAGCTATGCATTTGCTTAAATCTACCTTAGGATATTTAAATCCCAAAGTGTCTGGCTCCATTGTTATCGCATCTTTAGGACATATACTTGCACATGCAGTACAGCCACAACAATCTGATTTATCTTTAATCTGTATCATCTTCTCAATTTATCTTTTATTGCTATTATTTTTGATAAAATAAATTGACGTTCTTTTCTGTTACATCCGACCAAATATATCACTGTGAAAGTACAAATAACAGAAACCACGCATATAATGATAAAATTTAGTAACGTCTCACTCAGATAATACGATAATATACAAGGAATAACAGCAGACAAAACTGTAACTGCCAGAACATTAAAATATACTTTACTCAAGTATTCACGTACAGAAAGTCCGATCATTCCCCTTAACATATATAATCTTGCTGCTAAACAGCATTGAGATATACAAATAGCTACAATCAATACTGTTTCTGGTATACATCCATAGCGTAATAATACATACGATATAGGCAGGTTCATCATCTGCAAACCACCAACAATTATCTGATAATTACGTATCTTTCCTGTTGCAAGCATTGCTGTAATAAGCGGATTGGATATTGACTCAGACATGGCAAAAATCAATACAAGCTGTACAAACAATGTTGTATGCTCAGGTACTGTTTTTAACCATAACGTAAGAATATAATGGGCATTGACTATCACGGGTAATGAAAGTATCAGTAATATGTAAAAAGATAGTCTTGCGCCTTGATATATAAGTGTCATCATATATTCCTTTTCTCCGGCAGCATACGATTTTGTTATCTGTGGATTTAAGGCCGTCATAAAGTTATTTACAAAACCACTTATAGCATTATTAACCTGATATGCTATACCTCGAGCCGCATTTACTGATGGACCACAAAAAAGGTTTATTACGATATTACCACCGTGATCACGCAATACGGCTGATGATGCACCGATAAAGTTCCACCCTGCGAAACCGAACATCTTTTTCAGGAGTTCCTTATCAAGGATAAAATGATATGTACATTCCTCAAAATTACGCTTACAATAAAATCCATAAACAAAACGTATAATCAACGCAACAGATGCCATTAATATGGCATAGAATATAAGTTTGTCTATAGGAGACAATAAGAGCATATAAACGACAATAAGCTTAGCCACGACTTCCAATATGCTTATATATGCAAAAGCCGACATTTTTTCATGCGCTATTATTGCCGCATTATAAGGAACACTAATCAAATTTATTACAAATGTCAATATTGACAACTGAAAAACCCAATTGGCTGCATACATTCGGTTTTCAGGTATCGACATCTTCTCATTCAAGAACCAGACACCTATAACTTCTGCTAAAATAATAATAACAAGCCCCAATCCAAGCTGGATTGTAATAGATGAAGAGAATATCCTTACCAGTTTTTCTTTATCACCCTTTCCAAGCTCGTATGTAATAAAACGACTGATAGCTGCTGACAAGGAACCCGATATAACAGAAAACATAGCAACGACACCGCCAACAACGTTGTAAATACCAAAATCCTCAATACCAAGTACATGCAACACAACACGGGATGTGTAAAGGCTTATTGCCATTGTAAGTAGCATTCGGAAATACAATAGTAATGTATTCTTTGCTATGCGTTTATTATTTTGTGATGTATCGGACATGATTTAAGTGAAAAGTTAAGAACTATGAGTTAAGCAACAAAGTTCCGCGTTAGCTAATAATATATTGATATTAAATTATTCCAGGAAAGATGACAACCCGCATTAATTATACCGGTAAACGTTGCAAAAACGGCATATAAACGAAGGCTGCCATCTTTTATGTATTTATATTTTGAATAACAACAATTTTGAAATCAAGCGGGTTTCGGAGCAAAAACAAGCGGTTTTGGGTCGCTTTTCAGACTGTTTTTTAGTTGTAATCAAGCGAAATTTTATTGCATGAAAACCATAAAGGTTGTATTATTTCACAACTGAAACGTGCTGAAAATGCCCGTTTTATGCCTACTTTTTCATATTAATTTCTGTTAATTTTTAAAGTCAAAAATTTTTGGTTCACATTTGTTATGTTTCATTAACGTGCAATTTCGGCCTATTTTCGCCAATTTTGTGACAGGTATGCCTCAAGGTTGTCACCTTTGCACGCATCGAGTTATTTCATTGATTTCATGGAAGTTACACCTGCATTACGCACCAAAACCGTTGGCAGGAGTGACAGGGTGACAAGCAGGTTTCATAACTTTTTTATTTTTATCGTTTTTACGTTGTCAGAAATTGATATTAACATTTATCCCTCGCGCGCGTAAGAAGTTTATAAATCTACCTGTCATACCTGTCACTTTTTAAGTGAAGAGTGAAGAACGAAGAGTGAAA
>ULMQ01033756.1_pt1 | contig 11742 bp, 5 predicted proteins | sample 1951701 | NCBI WGS metagenome assembly ULMQ01 (sample SAMEA4835555, study PRJEB28245) | human gut metagenome | biome: gut microbiome; material: fecal sample | place: Denmark | collected 2008
CCGATGTACGGGTGCATGAATTCGCTTCGGCTTTTGATCCGCAACTGGCCGCTCTGTATTTCCAATTCGGACGGTATCTGCTAATATGCAGTTCCCAACCCGGTGGACAAGCCGCCAATCTTCAAGGTATTTGGAACTATCAGCTACGTGCTCCTTGGGATGGAAAATACACCACCGATATCAACGTGGAAATGAACTATTGGCCTGCCGAACCGACCAACCTGACAGAAATGCACGAACCTTTTCTGCAACTGATAAAGGAGGTAGCCGAACAAGGCCGGCAAAGTGCCGCTATGTATGGCTGCCGGGGATGGACGCTTCATCACAATACGGACATCTGGCGTTCCACCGGTTCTGTAGACGGTCCGGGATATGGTATTTGGCCTACTTGTAATGCCTGGTTCTGCCAGCATTTATGGGATCGTTACCTGTTCTCCGGCAATCGCGATTACCTTGCCGAAGTATATCCACTGATGCGTAGTGCCTGCGAATTCTATCTGGACTTCCTGATACGTGAGCCACAAAACAACTGGTTGGTAGTATCGCCCTCCTACTCTCCCGAAAACCGTCCGTCGGTAAACGGGAAACGCGATTTTGTCGTTGTGGCAGGTGCTACTATGGATAACCAAATGGTAAGCGACCTTTTTCATAACACATTGGAAGCCGCATCCTTGATGGGCGAATCATCCACTTTCATGGATAGTCTGCAAACAGTCGTTCAAAACTTAGCTCCTATGCAAGTGGGACGCTGGGGACAGCTACAAGAGTGGATGGAAGACTGGGATAATCCGAAAGACCGTCATCGCCACACATCTCATTTATGGGGATTGTATCCGGGACGCCAGATCACCCAAAACACCCCCATCCTTTTTGAAGCAGCCAAACGCACACTCGAAGGTCGCGGAGACCATTCCACCGGTTGGTCTATGGGATGGAAAGTCTGTTTTTGGGCACGGCTTCTCGATGGGAACCATGCTTATAAGCTAATTACCGAACAACTCCACCCTACTACCGACGAAAAAGGACAGAACGGAGGAACTTATCCCAACTTATTCGATGCCCATCCTCCTTTCCAGATAGACGGTAACTTTGGCTGTACGGCAGGAATCTCCGAGATGCTGGTACAGAGTCATGCCGGTAGTGTACATTTGCTACCCGCACTACCCGATGTGTGGAAGAAAGGAAGCGTAAAAGGGCTTCGCTGCCGTGGCGGATTTACAGTAGAAGAACTGAATTGGGAAGACAACCAACTCCAAACAGCCCGTATCACCTCATCCATAGGAGGAACTCTACGTATTTGCACTGCCACCCCGTTATCACTTAACGGAATTGCATTAAAACCGGTAAAGCGTTCCGAATGTGACAATTCACTATTGAAAAGTCAACCGATACGTCGTCCTCTGATTGCCGCCGATGCTCCAATCAATACGACCGTGCAGCCCAAAACTTATCTATATGATATAAAAACGGTAGCTGGAGAAAGTTATCTGATAACGAAAGAAAAATGAATGAATAAATAATTTAAAATCCCCAAAAGAAAGGAGTTAGAAAACCATTAGTCTGCCATCAAAGACTCGTTTTCTAACTCCTTTTATTTTAAATCAGAGATACTTCCAAACTACAAAACATCCATAAGATATAACTTTTTCAGTTCTTTATAATTCTCGATAAAATCAAACTCCAAGAATCCCTTATTATATATAGTATGTTATCCGGATGAACTTCATTTATTATCCATAATCCAACATTTCCTGCAACTATACTATTTTTTCGATTATAATCGTATCAAATGACAGTTCTCAATTAAAACAATCTATATTTCTCTTTATTTCCCCCCTCATTTCCAATAAAAAGCACCAACTTTACAAGTAGCTAAGACAAAGATTCTTTTACCTTATAAAGCCTTGAAATATGAACTATCGCCTATTTTTCTTTTCTATATTTTGGCTTTACTTGAATAACATTCCACTATTTGCCCAATCCCCTCATGTATCAGCCCGATTTGTGGATACAGAGAGAAATCATCCGCATGCCCCAATTCATGAGCAAGCCCAATAACAGGAGGTCTGAGGCCTGATCTTGTTGATTTGGAATTCAAATCAAAATAGATGGTAGAGCCCTGTTTTACTGCCGCATTTCGATAATTCTTTACCGTTACATTTTTTGATATTTCCTTTCATTGCTATCCCATTAAAATCTAAAATTGTTCTTTGAAATATTTGAAATTTAGTTAGTTACAGAGGTTTTCAAAGCGCGATGATTTCAATTTATACCTTTGCATCCCAATAAAAACTGCAATGAATAAAGAGAAATATGTGTTTTCCCAATTTATCTCATTCTTGAACGAAGATAAGTTTCGACGCATTGTCGACAAGTATCACGGGAATCGTTATGTGAAACACTTCACTTGCTGGAATCAACTACTTACTTTGATGTTCGGTCAACTTTCTAATCGTGAAAGTCTGCGAGATTTGATAGTTGCTCTTGAAGCTCATCATTCCAAATGTTATCATTTAGGAATGGGTAAAAAACATATCAAAGTCATCGTTAGCAAGAGCAAATCAAGATAGAGACTATCATACTTTGAAGAATACGCATACTACCTGGTTAGTGAAACACGACAAAAGCGTGTTAATCATATTTTCAAACTTGGTGGCAACGTTTATGCTTTCGATTCGACAACTATTAACTTGTGTCTTTCAGTCTTTTAGTGGGCTAAATTCCGCAAGAAGAAAGGGGATATCAAAGTGCATACATTATATGATGTAGAAACACAGATTCCTGCCTTCTTTCATATCACGGAAGCATCCGTACACGATTCTAAAACTATGATTGACAATCCTTATGAATCAGGTTCTTATTACATCTTTGATCACGGTTATAACAACTTCAAGATGCTATGTAAGATTCATCAGATTGAAGCCTACTTTGTTGCCAAAGCAAAAAAGAACCTCCAATACAAATCCATCAAATGGAAGCGTAGGCTACCCAAGAATGTGCTTTCAAGCGCAAGTGTACTTCTGGTTGGATTCTATCCTAAATAATATTATTCAGAGCCACTTAGACTGATTAAATATTGGGATGAAAAACAAAAAAGGGAATTCGTTATCATAACCAATGCCACGCATATATCTGCTCTTCAAGTTGCCGAACTTTATAAAAATCGCTGGCAGGTAGAGCAGTTTTCAAAATGGCTCAAGCAGCACCTTGAAGTCAAAATATTTTAGGATATTACAGAGAACGCTGTTCGAATACAGATATATGCTGCAATACCCACTTACTGCTTGGTGGCAATCGTTCAACACGATATACAACTGGATAGAAGTACATACGAAACACTGCAAATATTGAGCATCTCATTGACTGATAAAACTCATCCGAGAGCCCTCTTTGATAAAACTAAATTTCAAAATGACAAAGAACGATTCGGACCAAATGGGCCAAGTTTTTTTTAATTTTTAATTTGTCCCAATTTTAATGGGGCACTAATGATTTTTGAATATAAAAACTTCCCCTTTCCAAGTAATGGTGTCTTTCGATATTTTAGCGTAATCGCCTTTAACATAATATTTTTCAAAAAAAGAATCATCTATTGCAGGGATTTCTATCGAAATATGGTTAATGTTCTTTTCAATTTGATACTCTTGAAATGGATCAAATCCAACTATACCATAAAATAGACCATCAGAAGTATGAGGTATTATATGCTCAGGTACAATATAAAATGTTATTGATTTAACATTATTAGGTAGCATTAACTCTCTACTACTCTTGGAGTAAATTAAATCAAATGTTTTAAAAGTATTAGTATGCACATTTATTTTAAGATTCCCCCTTTGATAAGGTATTAAAAAAGAAACTTTGATACTGTCATTTATAGTAGAATCCAAAAATTGAACTACTTTTAATCCTTTAAATCCAAAAACATTCGGTGGAGTTGAGTTTAATTCAATAAAATTAGCATCAACCCACATAAAAGTACATTTTGCCAATGTATCATTATACCAAACAGGAGTATAAATATGAGGTTCAATGTAATTAAAATTATTTCCTATTATTTCTATTTTTGTTCCAGATTTGCTAAAATAAGTTCCTGATATATCTTTTTGTCCAAACACATAAAGGCTAAAACAAATACAAAGAAACAATAAAGCTCGTACTTTCATATTACTTCCCTCCTCCTATTAATTTTTTTTGCTGTTTAAAGAATTTATTCAAGTCAATAGAATATTGATAAATAACCGGATAAACATGTTTTCCGTCATTTGTTATACCACCCACAGAATGTACATCTATACCTTGTAATCCCCTTCCTCTTAAACTACCAGGGAAAGACCTATCATAGGAGTATTGCATTTTATAGGCTTCAATTTCCATATTTGATACACTTCTTATACCGACTCCTGCATTAAGCAATTCTCCATTAGTGGAAAACCTTAACCCTCCTGCATCCAATGATTGTCGAACATGCGTGACTTCATGTATGGATAGAGCATCCGAAGAAGTTTCAATATAAACCTTTCCATCGCTACCTTGACGCACTTTATGTTTTCCACCACTAATTGAGCTTAAAGCATACACATTGCTTTGATCTGCTCCCAATAGATCAATGTCTGCCTTACTTGTATTCAAGTTTGATATACGGTTATTGGCTTCTGATATTCTGCTTTCAAGTTTACCGATTTGTTTTTCGCTCAAACCTCCTTTGTCAAGTTTATCTTGATTTCTAACTATGTCTTTATTAAGAGAAGTAATTCTATTATCTATATTCCTTTTTAGCCGTTCCGCTTCTTGTGGGTCTTCCCATATCATGCCTGTCGGATCAATAAACCTTACCGGATTATTCGCACAATAAACATATGGACTTATATCATAATACTTTTCCAGCAAAGGATCCATCGTTGAGAATCGTGGAACGAGTGTGTATTGCAGGCGAGCACCGGAATCATACATGTTGAAACCATGCATTGACAATTCTTCTTTTCCACAAAACCGGCGATTCTGAATATCATAACCTGTTCTACGGAAAATAGCTCCCGAAGGGAGATATTCCATGCTCTGAAGCACCTCTCCTGTCTCATAATCACAAGTCAAGCGAACGCTGCCCAAATAATCCTTGATATAATAATACCCTCGAATTCGCTTCTCACCTGTAGTATCATTGCGCAAAGAAACATATCCTCCGGGAGTTTCAAGTCTGGAAAGGCGGCCGTCACGAAATAGGAAATCGCCATCCCGCACCTCCTCCGTCTCGGAAGAAGGATCGGATAGAAGTTGCAAATCATCCCAAGGGACAATAAGGGCTGTACGGTAAGTTTTGGTATTCGTACGAACACGACGACCATCCGAAAGATAATCCAGCAGTAATGTATTACCTCCGGGAAAGCAGACGCTGTCCGGTAAATTATGGTTATTATAATGTGCATACTCCACATTTTGTGCAAGATTCCGAGTCTCATTACCATTATCATCATAGCCAAAAGCCCCCTCCGGTTCCCACGAATGATAAAGAAAAGAATAAGCATCCGGCCAACGGGAGGAACTATGGTCATAAGAAGACTTAAAATGATTGCCGGTATATTCGAAAGAGAGCACATTGACATCTCCCAATGGCGTTTGCCGGGTCAAAGTACGAATATTTCCCATAATGTCATAGCCCATACTCTCTTTGAAACGTAAATAACCGGTACCGTCATAAGTATACATAGCCATATCGCACAGGGATTGCCGGTCTCCATAAGACAAAAACATGCGGTAACTATTGTCCAGCTGCCGAATAGAAACCGCAGAGATGCGCCCGTTAAAATACTCGTTCCAAAAACAAGAAGGCACATCCGAATAATGCAATGTCTGCGAAAAACGGGCGCTTTCCAAACCGCCCAATTTACCGTCGGTACGATAGACCGTGGAGATCCGTTCGCCAGAAGTGATCTGCTCGAAAACCGGACGGCAGAATTCGTCATAGGTAAGCTCACGGGAAGGGAAAGTCCGGCTTTGATTAGTCCGACCGTCAGAAAGAGATACTGTAAGAGCAGAAGCCGTCTCACGACCACCGTTATCATAATGATAAGACATATCCGAAAGGCAGGTTCCGTCAGGACTCACAAAACGCCGGTTAATGAGGACAGGAACATTGAGTTCATTATATTCGGTAAAAGTATAAGTAGTAGCACGGCTGACAGCATTGTAGATACTACTCCCTATAAGACGCTTACGCTTATCGTAACTGAAAGACTGGAGTTCGCCGGTACCCTCTCCATCATTCAATGACAAATAACAACCAGTTAATAATGATTGACAAGAGGAATAAGCGCCTTGAGGGCGAACCACATTCAAAGAATGGAAAAGAGGTAAGGAAAGAAAAGATTCCGTATCATAGTAAGAAACCTTCGTGATACGAGGAGATTCCCCGAGAGGAAAGCGGTTTGTATAACCGAAAGTACCTGTACCATCATAGGATTCACATACCAGTGTATCCATATAGCTACGCACCAACTCATGATGTGAGTTGGAATTCCGAACAGTGCCTTCCAAAATGATCCGGTCCAAAAGATCGTACTTGCAGAAACTCCACTCGCTGCGGAAACGCTGGTTGGGGCTTTGACTGAGAATCATACGATGGTCGCCGTCGTAAACTTTATAATACCAACCGGCACCGGGCAGCTTTGAAGAAATACAATTATTAAAATAGTCATATTCATAAAAGTACGCATAGTGATCAAGCAGATTACCGGAAGCCAACACATAACTTCCGGCAGATGACTCCCAATTCTCAGATACTGCGGGAGGAAGAACACAAACCAACTGGTCGAAACGATCATAAAGGAAATAAGTGTCATATGTATAATCCAAACCGACATGCCGTTCCAAGACCACTTTTTCGTGAGCATTTGTAAAAACATAATCACTTTCACCATCCTCGTTTGTACGTTTCACGCAAGTAAGACTACCGTCAGGATAATTTCCGTTTCTCGTCACCATAAAACCAGAAAGGGTATAATGAGTCACACAAAGGAAACCGGTTGAACCTGCATTCAATAAATACTCCGTTGTAACAGATCGCCCGGGAGTATTACGCCCTATTTCGGCTGTAACACGATTCCAAACAGAAGGCTCGTATTCATAGTCCACATGGTAATGGTCTTTATACGGAGAAGAATCGAATGCAGATGCCTGTTTATAAGAACCGTCCGAACTGTCAAAAGGCAATAATTGCCACTCCCGTTGGCAACGCCCGACATGATCATACACAATAAGATCAGCCATATCTTTTCCAGAGGGCGTAATGCCATGGTGCACCGTTTGAACCAAGCGTCCACCCGAATCGTAATAGGCTGTACTAACCAACGCATTGCTTTCATTCAAGGAAATACCCGGAGAGACCGGCTCTTTAGGGACATAGGTACGGACATAATTCGACTGTCCACAAAGATCGGAAAGAAAAGAAATGAAGATGCAAGACAAAATGCACCTGAGAAAAAGGGAATGATTAATACTCCGTCGCATATTTGTACTCTGTTTTACGTAATACATGTTCCTGTTCTCCTGTCTCTATCACTTCGCACAGCCGGTTGAATTCATCATACGTATAACGGTAAGTCACTCCACGGGCGTCAGTCTGGGAAACAATCCCTACCAATGGTTCATACCGGGTTGTCACAACCTGTGCATTAGGCAACCGGCTCCGCAACTGATTCAACAAACGCCAGTCTTCCTCCGTCGGCTCCTCACGAGAAGCAATCAAGTCGGGAACAATTCCCTGAGACTTCACCTCTTCTAATGAAGCCCCGTCAATTTGGGCTATGATGTGTTGTCCCTGATATCCCCATATCAATACAACAGAGCGCCCTTGACGGGTTTGCATCGAAACCGCTTGCCCATTAGCACTGTAAGAAGAGTAAATAAGTTCCGGCACTCCCAAGTTCTGGTCCACATTTCCAGTAAACTCAGGTGGAAACGAATATCCCTCTTTATTATAATGCACATATTCCTTCCACGGTTTTATATAAGAATCCTTATAATGCAAGTGATGCAACCGCTTGACCAGAACTCCATCCGTATAGAAAGATTCCTCAATGGGAACAGTTACCAGATTATTCTGCTGAAAAATGCCGTCATTGTAGTTAGGATAATCAATAGAATAACGAATCGTATGCTCTTCCTTCGGATGTCCGGTTTGCGTAACCGTCGACTTGTTCACTAAAAAATTAGAAGAATTATACTCATAAGTCGTATATTTGTTGAAAGAAAGGCTGTTCTCTTTGCCAGGAATATGACTATAATAAGATTCATTACAATTCAGCAAAGGAATGTGATAACCTTCTACATTATATCCATATCCATGTCCATTCTCATCAACCTGCAAACCTTTCAACCGAAAAATCATCCGTTTGTCATATTTATAAGATTTGGCAGATAAACTTTTCCCATCTGCCAAGACTCCTTGCCAAGACAATTTTCCATTTAACGGCATCGGAATACTGGGGTCTTTCCAGTAAACCAAAGCAGGTTCCGCCAAATTATAAAAATTACTCGTCTCACAAATACTCTTGCCCTTATCCTCTTTCGTCACACTCACCTCCGTGTATCCCATAAAATAACTATTGTATGGATTCTCTAAAGGACGAACCGCCGACGAATTATATTCAATAAACTGATAACGGCCAACAATATTATTAGTCCCTATAGAGGATACGACATCAAGTATACCGGTCGTAGAATATTCAGCATTCCTGTGAAGAAGTCCCGAACAAAGTCCTCTTGCCCGATCCCGATATACAAACTTACGTGTAGATAAGGGAGATTTTATTTCCGCAACACGTACCCCTCCGACAAAAGGTTCACGATTTACCCAACGGGCTTTATATCGTTTCACCTGAATAGTAAGACGCCCCCACTCCGCCGTTCTCGCTGTGATAGTGGCGCTTTTCATCTTCTCAAGGCACTTCAAACGGGTTGTAAATGTATATTGCTCATGTATCTTGCTGCCTGTATTCTGAAGTCCTTCCGGAAGGCCATATTGATGAAAAGAAGGCATATCCAATTCAAACAAGCAAGTATTTTTTTCCACTTCATAGCCATATCCCTCTCCTTTACCGTCATATGTACAAACTACATCTATGTACCCATCGAAAGGAAAATCAAAACTAATTGTTTTTTCAGTCTCATTATAATCTTTTACAAGAGTAACCACTTGGGCAGAATCTTCCACTTGCCATTCATATTCATATTGAGACCACACTTGATTAGGTTCATATTGAAACTCCGTCCTTCCCTCCAAAGGAGAAACCAATCCGGTCAACATCCAAGTTCGAGACAGTGAATTTGATTCACGCATATCCTTAGGGCCTGCAAGGTGTTCTTCTCCTTCCTTAATACAAACCTGAGATTTTATTGGATAAATATAACAATATTGTTTCCCATTCTCTGTTCTCCATTCTCTTTCGTAATGATAGTAATCCTTGCGAGCCACAAAAGGGACAAAGGGAAATACCTCTTTAGAACTATCATACCCGTTATAATACCCCCATTTATCACAACAAAAACTATTTTTCATGGGCAATGCATCGGACATCTCATATTCCATGCGATATTTTTGTTTTGTTTCTCCTGTTCCTTGTATTGAAACGGAATCTAATTTTAAACGGTGAGTCAGATACTTTGCCGTATTATCTCCAACTTTTCCACTTGATCCTCTTCCCTCAAAATAGGAATGGTGAAATGTGTAAGACAAGTTGGGAACCGATTTATTCTTTGCATAAAGAAGAATCTTTTCCAGTCTTTTAGGGCGTTTAGCAGAAGTATTTCCACGCGGGACACGAATATCCAGACGTACATCGTCCGAGGGTACCAAATCTAAAGAACCGTCTTTCCACACAATCCTTCTCAACACAGGTTCACAATCCGTCAACTCCATAGAAACAGAAGTCGTGGATTCAGGTCTCATTGTTCGAAATTCATTCCAAGTAATACCCGGATTCGAAAAAAGATCCTCTGATATCATCCTGAGTTCCTTCAGCGAATGATTTATAGGACTTAAATAAGAATCGAAATATATGTCATACTCAAAGGTTATGACATCACCGGTCGGATACTCGATACGAGTGAGCAGCCACGAAGATATTGTCCGTGTCTCCGAATCAAAATGATCCGGCTCAAAAGCGGAAGCCTTACCCGGATATGATCCTACATGCTCATCAATTGCCTCCCCATACACCATTCCATAACTTTCCTTTGTTTCCCGGATACCGAAAACGTATTTCACATTTTCAGGAGTAACCACCACAAAGCTCCCATCCATTTCATCTCCTTGATACTCTATACGAAGATTTCCCTCCGGGTCTGCCAGAAGAAATTTGGGTACTATACTTGAACTTCCCGCGCCCTTATTCGCATAAAACTTACCGGAAAATCCATCAAAATTATAATGAAAAATATCCGGTTCGTAATCTTTCCGATCATGATATACCGAATACCAAATATATTCGGAATCTTCGTTCGGAATCGTATCCGTTTGCGTCCAATACCCCTTAAGATCATCCCAACCACGAACAGAGCGGGAAATAGCTCCACCAGCATGAATACTCCACCCCAAACCGATCCGACTGGCTTCCTGCCCCACTTTAATCCCTGAGGCATGATAACGTAACGATATGGGCAAACTATAATTACCTACACGAATAGTATAAATAGGAATACTTATATCCGGGACTCCGGTATATAAAGATACGGGAATTTCCGAATACTCCATCAATGAATACGCTTCCGGAGAAGGTGTATAGTTTTTCAAAACAATCTCCTGCGTCTGTCCTTGAATATCATTACCCCAATATAAGAAAACAAATAAGAGGAAAAGCATGCATGTCTTCATAATACATTTACAGGTTATCTATTCTTCAATATCTTTTCACTGTTAACTTCACCATTAATAATAACAGATAATAAATAATCTGCTGATGGTAAAGAGGTTAAATCAAATGTTTCCTGATACATACCGGCATCACATTCCGACAAGGTTTTCTGAAACAAACAAATGCCCGATAAGGAACAAAGTAACAAATCCACACTGCCTGGACCATCAAGAAGAATATCTATCTTTAGCAGTCCTCCATCTGGAGAGAAATAACTGTTATATGCGTAATTTCCCGATTTTTTTCCAAAGCTTTTTTTCTTTGTATAAAGTTCCTCTTCGTCTCTTTCTGCTTGCGTGGCAAGTGTCTCACGAATGGCCATGTTTACCCGATCCTCCGACAAATATTTCTGTTCCTCCACAGGATAATAATAAGAACGTTGAAAATGCCGGACAGGAATACCGGAAGCACAAACAAAAGTCTGTACAGTTTCAAAAACCGGATATCTGTAACCGGGAGCATCCCACCGATAAGCATCTACCCGCCAGGTAATACTATCATGAGTAAGATGATAAATAAGTGAATCTTTCGAATAGGAAGACGTTTCTCCAAAACTCAATATAGCCGGAGAAGAAGCTATGCGCTGTCCTGTCCGGACAGATTCATGGACACGCAAGACATCAGACAATACTTCACCGTCAGGCAAAAACAGTATCCCTTCCGCATCCGCTTTACGGACTGTTTCACCATAGACAGCCAAATTCAATGTATGACTATATTTTCCTTCTCCGTAATAAAAAGAACAAATAGAATCCGAATAAGTCAAAGGATAATGCATAATTAATTCGGGAAGCAAATGACGCACCTGTAATAATTGATTGAAATAACCGAC
>ULMQ01024703.1_pt1 | contig 11389 bp, 8 predicted proteins | sample 1951701 | NCBI WGS metagenome assembly ULMQ01 (sample SAMEA4835555, study PRJEB28245) | human gut metagenome | biome: gut microbiome; material: fecal sample | place: Denmark | collected 2008
CAAGGTTTTATACGTTCAATCCTGTTGATGATATTGAAGAAATAGAATCTGCAGTAAGAGGTCTCAGCTTCCCTATAGTAGTCAAGCCTACAGACTCGTCAGGCTCAAAGGGGGTTACTACATTATATGACATGACAGGGCTTGTGGAAGCAATAAAACATGCCGATAACTATTCCCGTAATAAAATACTGATAGTAGAAGAATTCATCCAGCGCGGTTTTCCCGACGTAGTAGGTGGTGACATTTTCGTAAATGACGGAGAGGTTGTGCTCTTTGGCGAGATGACATGTTTGCGTGGCGATCATGGTCGGGGGCTTGTGCCTATAGGAGAACGTCATCCAGGTGGTTTAAGTGCAATCCAGACAAAACGCATTCACTCCGAGCTTCAGCGTCTTGTTACGATGTTAGGTATTCGTTTCGGTGAGTTAAATATAGAAATTTTACTTGACAGGGATGATAACGTGCATTTTCTTGAGGTTGGGCCGCGTGCAGGTGGTAACATGATACCTTTGCAACTTTCAGACGCTTTTGGTGTTGACTTGGTAAAGGCAAACATTGCCGTGGCAATGGGTGAGATTCCACAAATGTCTATCAATGAGCAGCCCGGCTGTTTCGTAACTTATGTCTTACATAGTTATGTTGCCGGAAAATTTAAAGATGTGGAGTTTGCAGAGAATATATCCCCTTACGTTTATCGTAAAGTACTATACAAGAAAGAAGGCGATGATGTGGAATTCTTTGATGGTGCAGGCAAGGCGCTCGGAATAGTATTCCTTCATTTTGGTACTGTTGAAGAGATGAACCAGTATTGTGATGATATTGAAGATTTAGTTAAAATTATTTTAATTTGAGTAGGTTGATGAAAAATGAGAATATAGATATTCTTTTGAAAAAACAATCAAAAGAAAAATTGATAATTGTAGGAATAAGCACAACTTCAGTACAAGTTTTGGATTTTGTAAAATTTCATAATTTGTATGAAGTCATAGGTTTTGCAGTCAATTCTATGTACAAGAATGAGTCTGAGTTTCAAGGCTTACCTGTGTATTCGTTAGAAACTTTGAAGGAAGAATGCCCATATCATGATTATAAATTGTTTGTAGCTGTACAATGGAATCACTTAAATCGTGACAGGCGCATTCTTTATGAATATTGTAAAGCTAATGGGTTTGAGATGGCAAATATAATTTCACCTAAGGCAATAGTACGATGTCCAATAGAAAAAGATAATTTATATATTGACGATAATGTTGTAATAATGAATGGTGTTGAATTAGGAAATAACTGTTATTTTAAAGCTTCAAGTATATGTGGCCCTAATGTCAGATTGGGAGATCATTGTTTTTTGGGTGTTAAAAGCGTGATAGGTGGCGGTTGTATTATAGGCGAGCAAAGTTTTATTGGGCTTAATGCAACAGTCTTTGATTGTACTCAGATAGGTAAAAAATGTCTTATTGGAGCATGTGCCGTTGTGAAACGTAATATGGCTGATTTCTCAAAATGTGCCACATCATTTTCTTCAATGCTAATCAAACAATATAAAGAGGATGAAATAGAGGAAAAGCTTGTGGCAGCTAAGAATGTAAGATAAGATATTTATGTAACTTTTGTAGATTAGTTCGTACTATTAGTTTTAGCAAGGATAATATAATTCGGTCGTAATATAATAGAATTCTTATATTGTGAAATAAGTAATTATTATAAAACATCATATAACAATAGGAAATGGACGATAACAAAATATTATTATCAATTAGGTGTTTGGTTTATAATCATGAGCCGTTTTTGCGTCAATGCCTTGACGGCTTTGTTATGCAAAAAACTAATTTTCGGTTTGAAGCAATTGTTCATGATGATGCCTCAACAGATGGTAGTGCAGCAATAATCAGAGAATATGCAGAAAAATATCCTGATATTATAAAGCCTATATATGAGACTGAGAATCAGTATTCCAAACATGATGGTTCATTAGGGCGAATAATGAATGCTGCTTGTAAAGGAAAATACATAGCTGTTTGTGAGGGAGATGATTATTGGATAGATCCGTTGAAGTTGCAGAAACAAGTAGACTTTATGGAAAGCCATCCAGATTATTCAATGTGTTTCCATAGGGCAAGGATAGAAAATGAAACAAGTAAAACAGAATTTTATATTAATTGTTCAACGATTGAAGATCGGGATTATTCTGGAGATGAACTTCTTTTAAATTGGACAGTACCAACAGCTTCTATCATTTTTAAGCATAAAATCTTAGGATATAAAAGTATAAGAGATAAACGAATGTTGTATGGGGATATCGTTCTGATTCTTCGGTGTGCAGAATGCGGGAAAATAAGAGGAATGAGTTCTGAAATGTCCGTGTATAGGATACAAAATAACAGTGTTACAAATTCTACTGCTTTGAGGAAACGAAATGTAGAATCTTATTTAAACCATGTTGATTTTATTAAAGAAAGTTTTTCTTGTATAAATAAGTCAACTTTCAGGAAATTATACTCTGAAGGTTATTTTGAGATGTTTAAAATGAAAAAGTCTTTTAAGTACTTTTTGAAAAGCATAAGTTACAGTCCTTTTTATGTAGTTCATAGAGTATGGAAATTTTTGTTAAAGAAGCAATCTGTTAGGTTATAAATATATTATGTTCGAAGCGTACCTAATTTATACTATAATATTTATTACTACATTTTCTTCTGCTTATTGTATGTATGTGATAAATGGGAAGAGAGATGTTTGGTGCAAAAACCGTCCAACGAATGCATACCTGCAAAGTGTTTTCTGGTTCCCAATAATTGTTTATACTTTATTATTGGGACTTAGATATAAGGTGGGATATGATTACGAGTCATATTATAATGTTTATAAAATGGTTAAATACACTGGTGATGCTGGTGATGTAGATATGATTTTTAAAATCCTATTCCCATTTATGTTGAATAATGATATTCATTATAATTTCTTTATAGCATTTTTGGCATTTATTACAATATATTGTTTGTTTAGTGCATTTAAAGATAAAATCTCATTATTGTATATTTATGTTTTTTTATTCTTTACTAATCTTGTATTTTTGAACAGTATAAATATAATGCGGCAAAATGCAGCTTATTATATTGTATTATGTTCAATGTTTACTTTTTTCAATAAAAAATATAGAACTGCTGTTCTTTCCTATATTTTGGCTTTATTGATACATAAAAGTTGTATTATATTTTTACCTTTGATTTTCTTGTATAAAAAGAAGTTCCTTTTAAATAAATATATTTCATTATGCCTAGTTGTAGTTTCTTTTTTTAGTGGATATTTTCTTTTTCAGAATATATTAGGCTCAAATGTCTTTTTTGATTTGGCGTTGAGTTATATGGGAGATTCAAGCTACACTCATTATTTTGATGTTTATAATTTTGAAAAAATGTCACGAGGAGGGGACGTGGTAGTATCTTCTGGTTTGTATAAATTCTTTTTATTAGTAGTTGATGTAATATTGATACTTAACGCTAATTCTTTAAAAGTTAAATATGAAAAATATCATTTCCTGTTTTTTTATAATCTATATTTATTTGGTGTTATAATATATAATATTTTCCAATTTAATGAAATTACGGAACGTATTTTCCTGTATTTTAGTATGTTTAGATTATATATATTAGCAATTTACATACACAATTTTATTCATTCACGAAGTAAAAAAATATCGCAAGCCTTTTTTGTTTATTCAGTAATGTTTTTATCAATTGTCTTTTTCTATAGAACAATTGCATCAAAAGCTGGTAATTGTGCGCCTTGGCAATTTTTGTAGATTTTATTTATAAAATAAAAAATGAGAATCAGAATATTATTTGTTGCAAGTGATTATTCTTCAGGTATGATTCCTTTTGCTTCAACAATAATAAATATGTTAAGTAAAAATGATAGCTTTGATGTTTTCGCATTAGTTGTTAATTCAGAGCATAATTCATATGTTGAAGCATTGAAAGGTTTTGATGATAATCATTTAGTGCAGATAAGCTATCCTAAGTCTAAATGGAAAAAACTATTTTATAAGTTTTATCCTGTTTCAATAGTAAAAAAAATTATGGAGCTAGATAAGGAAATAAAGCCTGATATAATACATTTGTTGACTGGGGATTTTGCGCTTGCGCCATTCTTTATTTCACATAAGGTTACAGATAAATGGTATTACACTGTACATGATTTACATCCACATGAAGTAAGTTATAATGGTTTAATACAAACCATGTTGCAAAAATATATTGAATGGGGATATGAAAAATTACGAGATAAGATAAATAATCTTACAACTTCATCACAAACACAATATGGTGAATTGAAAAGCATGTATCCGAACAAGCATATAGGTTTCACTCATTTCCCATCGCTAATCACTGAACAAATAAAAGAAGGTAATAAACAAGTGGCAGAACTTGAAGAAGAGCAAGATTATATATTATTTTTTGGAAGGGTTGACAAATATAAAGGTGTGGATTTATTGATAAGGGCATATTTAAATTCGGAAAAATTGCAAAGTCATAAATTGGTTATTGCCGGCAAAGGACTTGATTTTTCAAATTTGATAAATGATAATGCAAATATTATAAGAATAAACAGATTCATACATGACCTTGAAATAAAGGATTTATTCAGCAAGGCATTATTTGTGGTTTATCCTTATAAATCAGCAACAATGTCGGGCGTATTGTCAATTGCTTGTTATTTTAAAAAAATAGTCTTACTCTCTTCCATTCCTTTTTTCATTGAGAACAAAATGTCATCATCAGTTTTTTTTGAATGTTGTAATATAGGCGATATGAGAGAGAAAATGGAATGTTTATTGGAAATTTCTAATTTTACTATTACAAATGATAAAAATTACGAGGAATTATACTCAGAAAAAACATTAGTGAATGATTATAAAAACTTATACGAGATAAAATAAATATATGTATCCTTGCTAAGTGTGAGGTATTTAAGCCGATCAAGACTCTCTTAAAAAATACTTCCCATAAATTTTGTTGGCAACAAATTCATTAAAATCCATATTCGTCAACAAAAACATATGAATACATTTTCTTTTAATTCGAATTTGGACAAGATACATGTTTATGTGTTTGAATAAATTAATTAAACAATTAATATGAATATTCTTATTGCCACTAATTATATCGGTTTTTTCCATTTTTTGTGGGATGACATAGACATTTATAATAAATTGGGATATAAGGTTTATGCCATGGCAGATAATAGTAAGAATGAAAGCCATACTCTTAAGATAATGCAAGAAAAGAATGTGACTTTTATTGATGCAAAGATAGATGGAAAGATTCCGTTCACAAAGAATAATATTCGCTATTTCCAAACGATAAAGAAGTTGATGAAGCAACAGCGTTTTGACGTTGTTCATTGTCATACCCCTATAGTTGGTTTGCTTGTTAGATATGCGGCAAGAAAATATCGCAAACATGGCACTAAAGTAATATACACTACGCATGGACTGGCTTATACGCATCTATCATCGAAAAAAGAATATTTGATTTATCATACGATTGAATCGTTTGCTTCAAGATTCTGTGATGCGATAATAACGATTAACAAGGAAGATTTTGAAAATGCAAAAAAACTTAAATGTAAAAATGTTTATCATATCAATGGAGTTGGTGTTGATACGTCGAAATACAAGTTTGTCGATATTGACAGAGGTGAGTATAGGAAGAAAATAGGTGTTACGGCGGATAAAATATTAATATTGGCAATAGGTGAATTGTCGCAGCGAAAAAATCATATAGTAATTGTCAAGGCTCTTTCAGAAATCATAGATAAAGAAAGGTTTGTTTTCGCCATTTGTGGAAGGGAAATGACATCAGGCGGAACCTATCAAGAGATAAAAGACATAGCAAAAATAGGGGGGGTAAATGTCTTGTTCTTGGGATTCAGACATGACATACCTGAAATTATTAAATGCGCAGATATTGGCGTTATGCCGTCAATTCGTGAAGGGTTAGGACTATCAGGTATTGAAATGATGTGTCAAGGCATACCCATTGTCGGTTCTGACGTTCAAGGAATAAAAGAATATGTTATTAACGGGAAAACAGGTTATTTGTGTAATCCCTTTGACGTAAAAGCATTTACAGACGGGATTTTATCTTTATCATCTGAAGTGAGAAGAAAAGAAATGGCAGACAATTGCAGAAAAATAGTGAATAAATTTGACAAATCAATTTCCATTGAGCAGCGGAAGCAAATTTATGAGGATTTGCTGAAATTACATTTTATTTAATTAGCCTTTTGTTATGAAAATCTTACAAATTAATGTGTTTAATTATAAAAAAGGGGGCTCTGAAGCCGTATATTTCAATACGACGGAGTTGTTGGAGCAACATGGTAATGAAGTCATAAACTTTACGCTAAAATGGTTGGAAAATTACCCATCTAAGTATGACGACTATTTCCCTGAATCTAAAATGACACGAACAGGACTTCTTAAGCCGCTTAAAGATATTGCTTATTATTTTTATAATGCAGAAGCTGCCAGAAATATTGAGAAGTTAATTGAAAAGGAAAAACCAGACATTGCACAGATACATCTTTTATGGGGACAAATAACAGGCTCAATTCTTCCTGTATTGAAAAGACACAACATTCCTGTGATTTTTACAATACATGAATACAGAATAGTATGTCCCGCTTATACGTTCAGGAACGGCAAAGGACTTGTTTGTGAAGAATGTCAAGGAAAACATTTTTACAAATGTGTCGAAAACAAATGCTGTAAAAATAGTTATGCTCTTAGTGTAATGATGGCGGCGGAACAGTATTTCAGAAATCAATTTCTTAATCCTGCACGATATATTGACGGTTTGATTTACGTTAGCAGATTTGCAAAAGGAAAGTTGGAACAGTATATGCCCGCATTAAAAGAGAAGCCAAACATTGTTTTATATAATCTTACAGATAAGATTGATAAAGAAATAAATAAAAATACCGCACAAAATAAATATTTTCTTTTCTTTGGTAGGCTCTCTTACGAAAAAGGTGTTAAGACTTTGATAACTGCATTTAAGGATTGTTCGCAATCAACGTTAAAAATTGCAGGTACTGGTCCTTTGGAAGAAGAATTGAAGGATTTTGTAAAGAAAAACAATATATCTAATATCGAGTTTTTAGGTTACAAGTCTGGAGAAGAACTTAAGAATCTTGTGAAAAACGCTTATTTCATTGTTGTCCCTTCTGAATGGTATGAAAATAATCCGATGACTATTATTGAAGGATATGCTGCAGGTGTCCCTGTTATAGGTTCTGACATTGGCGGAATCCCCGAAATAATTGTGAAAAACAAAACCGGCTATTTATTCAGTCCCGGCAATGTCAGCGGACTGGTAAACGTTGTGGAAACATGTGAGTCTTTATCAAAAGAACAATATGAAGAATTGCAACATAATGCGTTGTATTTTGCGTATGAGAATTTCAATAAAGAAAATTATTATCCGCGGCTGATGAATTTCTATGGACAATTTGTCAAATAGTGTTTCATTCAGATTTACCTTATTATCAGACATAAAGCAACAGCCTTTATTTGCCGTTAAGGTTGTTTTTTCGAATAGGCAATAATAAAATAATTTATTCATATAATGAAGATAGCATTTGTTAGCACCCGTGGTATACCTAACAACTATGGGGGCTTCGAACAGTTTGCGGAATACATATCCGTGGGACTGGCAAAGAGAGGGCATGAAGTGACGGTGTATTCACCGAAGTTCCATCCTTACAAAGGAGATAATTACAAAGGTGTAAGAATAAAGCACATATACAGTCCAGAGACATGGATGGGCAGCTCTGTGGGAAGTTTCTTTTATGATTTTGCTTCTTTGAGAGACGCATTGAAGAAAGAGAAGTTCGACATCATCTATGAGGCCGGATATACAAGCATTGTGCCTGCTTATATTTGGTTTGATGTTAAGAACATTAGGTATCCGATATTTACGACGAATATGGACGGACTGGAATATAAGCGTACTAAATTTAACAAGTGGGTGAGGAAGTTTATATTCTGGGAAGAACGGACTACGGTTAAGCACAGCCACTATCTGATAGCGGACAATATGGGTATTCATGATTATTACAAAGAGAAGTATGGCAAGGAGAGTACTTTCCTGGCTTACGGAGCTGATATTCATGACGACTATGACGAAAGTGTGCTTGATGAATATGGTCTGAAAGCTCGTGACTATTATCTGGTGATAGCACGACTGGAGCCTGAGAATAATATTGAAATGGCTATTGAGGGATACCTGAAGTCAGGCGAATGTGGAAAGAAGCCGCTGGTGATAGTGGGAAAGACTAACACTCCTCATGGAAAGTATCTTGTGGAACAATATGGGAACAAAAACGGAATACGCTTCCTCGGTGGTATTTATGATTTTAAGAAGATCAATTCTGTGAGGTATTTCTCGTATGCTTATTTCCACGGACATAGCGTAGGAGGAACAAATCCGTCGCTATTGGAGGCTATGGCTTCGAGCTGCTATATACTTGCGCACGATAATATATTCAACAAGGCTGTATTGAAAGAAAATGCTCATTATTATGCGAATGCTGATGATGTGAAAGACTTGCTGAATGATATTGAAAACCTGGGAAGAAATAACAGAGAGAAGTTCATACAGGGAAACCTGACGGAGATAAGAGAAGAATATTCGTGGGAGAAACTTGTTGACAGGCATGAAAAATATTTTATGAGTCTGCTTGCACAGAAGAGATAAATGAGTAACTTTGTTCCATAAACAATTATTTATGGAATACAAGAAGTTACATGGATTTATCTTGTTTGTGCTTTTACATGAAGGTAAAAGCAATTTAGGATATCGAATTTGCCGTTTCGTATTTGGTGAAAAGGCTGCGATAAGACGATATTTCAGGATCCTTTTTTCAGAATGTGATAATGCAACTTTCATGCATTATCTGGAACTGTATAACAATGAATACAGGACGAATCTTTGTATAAAAGCAGAGTTGAACTCCAATAATATGTTGACAGGCAGATTTTCACTGTGATGTTATTGCAGACTTGAATGTTCACATATATTTACGTGCGAAGTATGTAACACCTTTCAGGTGTTTTGATACAGTGGTAGCAGTCCGTAGGTGTAGCCACCTACGGTTACATTAGATTCAGCCTTTCAGGTTGGTTTTAACTGTTATGGATTGCCTGTGAAAACATATAGTGTTGACTCATAAATCAAGCTCTTTTAAATTGGTTTTAACTTTAGTAGAAGATGGATGTCTTTTATAGAAGACATATATCGAGATAAATATGCTTTCTACACAATTAATTTATTGGTTGGGAATCATGAATCCAATCTTTTCAGGCTGGTTGTGATATAAGTGAATGGTGATATATTTATGTATGAAGGCAAAATAAAAAATCCTTGGGTGAAAAACTCAAGGATTTTTTGTTTATTTTTGTGGAGCTGGAGGGAATCGAACCCTCGTCCAAACAGGGAAACCATACGCTTTCTACACGCTTATTCCGGCCTTCGGTTTTCGTGTTGCGGCAAGACCCGGACCACCAACCACAACCTTATCTCCTTAGATTTCATCCCATGTGCGGAGCCGCATGAGACTATTTCCGATTTAACCGCACCGCTTTACCGGAACGCTTCGGAACAACAGCTTCCGAGCGATGTCTCGTCCTGTCACCTGGTGACGGGATTAAGCCAGTAATCTACTATGCTTCGATTAGGCAGCGAGAGCGTATTTGTTTTCGCCAGATAAATTTATGACCGCTGAGATTTAGGAGCAAACAGACCACGCTCCGCGTGCTTACGTACCATTCCAACCCGCTGTCAAATCCAGTCAACCCCGAATTGTCAACGTTTGTCGTGTACGTTGATTTAGTGCAAAAGTAATGCTTTGTCGTGAAGTTTGGCGTAACGTAACGTCAACTTTAACTTTTATTATTAATTGCTGGCGTGTCGCTGTTGCTTTTTGCAATGTTTTGGCTGTCAGGCGGAATGATTGTCCGTTATTTGTAACAATTTGGCGTGGAATGTCATTTTTATGCGTAAAATATTCGAGTTTGGCATATAATTGTACTTAAATATTTGCAGTGACAGGAAAAAACTGTAATTTTGCGTACTAATAATAGGGAAACAAAGGTAAATGATTTCAGTAGAACGACTAAAGGTGGAATTTGGCGTGAAGCCATTGTTCAGCGATGCCAGTTTTGTCATCAACGAGCGAGACCGAATAGCCCTTGTGGGTAAGAACGGTGCAGGAAAGTCCACCTTGCTCAAGATATTGTGCGGCATGCAAAAGCCTACCGACGGCACCGTGAGTGTGCCTCAGGATACGACAATAGGTTATCTGCCGCAGGTGATGAAGCTTGTCGACGACACCACCGTGCGCGAGGAGGCCAGCAAGGCGTTTGCGGGCAATACCGAATTGAAGGCCCGTGTGGACCGCCTGAACGCGGAACTGGCAGAGCGTACTGATTATGACAGTCAGGAGTATATGGCACTTGTCGACAGGTTTACCCGTGAACACGACCGGTACATGATGATGGGTGCCGAGGGATACGAGGCCGACATCGAGCGTACTTTGATTGGTCTTGGTTTCACGCGTAATGATTTTGACCGCCCTACGAGCGAGTTCAGCGGCGGCTGGCGCATGCGTATCGAGCTTGCCAAGATATTGCTTGAACGTCCTGACGTGTTGTTGCTCGACGAGCCGACAAACCATCTCGACATCGAGAGCATACAGTGGCTTGAGCAGTTTCTTGCTGCCAGCGCCAAGGCTGTGGTCCTTGTAAGCCACGACCGTGCATTTATAAATAATGTGACAAACCGTACGCTCGAGATAAGCTGCGGACGTGTGGTGGACTATCGCGTAAAGTACGACGAGTACGTGAAGCTGCGTGCCGAGAGGCGCGAGCAGCAGCTGCGCGCATACGAGAACCAGCAGAAGGAGATTGCGGATATAAAAGAATTTATCGAGCGTTTCCGCTACAAGCCGACAAAGGCCGTGCAGGTGCAGAGCAGGATCAAGCAGCTTGAGAAGATCGTGCCTATCGAGGTGGACGAAGTTGACAACTCGGCAATGCGTCTGAAGTTTCCACCCTGCCTGCGCAGCGGCGACTATCCCGTGATATGCGACGGCGTGCGTAAGGATTATGGGCAGCATACGGTGTTCAGCGATGTTACACTGACGATAAAGCGTGGCGAGAAAGTAGCCTTTGTAGGTAAGAACGGCGAGGGAAAGTCTACACTCGTAAAGTGTATAATGGGCGAAATTCCTTTTACAGGGACGCTGAAGATAGGGCACAACGTGCAGATAGGCTATTTCGCGCAGAACCAGGCGCAACTGCTTGACGAGGGCCTGACGGTGTTCCAGACGA
>ULMQ01025078.1_pt1 | contig 11310 bp, 10 predicted proteins | sample 1951701 | NCBI WGS metagenome assembly ULMQ01 (sample SAMEA4835555, study PRJEB28245) | human gut metagenome | biome: gut microbiome; material: fecal sample | place: Denmark | collected 2008
CGGTTATAATTTGGGAGGGCCTGCTCTGCTCATTTCAGTTCTTACAATAGTATTGAATCTGATATTGACCGGTATTTTTGTTCTTTGGGTGAAGAAACTTGCCCTGAGAAGTTATGTGGAATAGCGCAAACTGAGTAATACTTTAAATCTTATTATTAAAACACATATACCATGACTATCTTGCGAACAATGAGACACTTCTCGTCCATGAATATTGCGGCGAGTATTTTGCTATTTCTGACAGCGATTGCTGCTGCTATTATTGCCAACTCTCCAGTGGCTCCTGTCTATCAGGAATTCCTGTCGCATGAACTTCATTTCCGGATTGGCAATTTTAATCTGCTTTCTCATGGAGGTCAGAATCTGACAATGATCGAGTTTATTAACGACGGATTGATGACTGTCTTTTTTCTGTTGGTAGGATTGGAGATAAAACGTGAATTGTTGGTAGGAGTCTGAGCAAGAACATAAGGAAACGCGAGCTTCAAATTGGAGATAAAACGTGAATTGTTGGTAGGAGAGCTGTCTTCTTTTCGGAAAGCGGCATTGCCGTTTATCGCTGCTTGTGGTGGTATGCTGTTTCCTGTTTTAGTCTATTCATTTGTTTGTGCGCCGGGTGCTCCGGGCGGGCAAGGGCTTGCTATACCGATGGCTACGGATATTGCTTTCTCGCTGGGAGTACTGAGCCTGTTGGGAAAGCGCGTGCCGTTGAGTCTGAAAATTTTTCTGACGGCTTTTGCCGTAGTCGATGATATTGGAGGTATTCTTGTTATTGCTGTTTTTTATAGCTCTCATGTGGCTTATGGATATTTGTTGGTAGCTATTTTACTTTTAATCTTACTTTATTTCGTCGGTAAACGGGCGGTTACCAATAAATTGTTTTTTCTGGTTATCGGTGTTGTTATCTGGTATCTGTTTTTACAATCGGGCATTCATAGTACGATTGCCGGGGTACTATTGGCTTTTGTAATACCTGCCAAACCTCAACTGCGTGTAGGCAGATATATCGAACGTATCCGGCGTATCATTAATACTTTTCCGGTTATGGGTGAGAATGATATTGTATTGACCAATGAGCAGATAGCACAGTTGAAAAGAGTGGAGTCGGCTTCCGATCGCGTGATCAGTCCTTTACAGTCTCTGGAAGATAATCTTCATGGAGTGGTTAATTATATCATTCTTCCTCTGTTCGCTTTTGTGAATGCAGGAGTGGTGTTCAGTGGTGGAGGAGAAGTGATAGGGGAAGTGAGCATTGCCGTAGCTTTAGGGTTATTGTGTGGTAAATTTCTGGGTATTTACTTCTTTACGTGGTTGGCAGTTAAAAGTAAGCTTACGCCTATGCCGCAAGGTATGGACTGGAAAAACATTGCCGGTGTTGCTTTGCTGGGTGGTATCGGTTTTACGGTATCTTTGTTTATTGCAAATCTGTCATTCGGTGTAACCCATCCGGTATTGCTGAATCAAGCTAAATTTGGTGTACTTTCCGGTACGGCTTTGGCAGGTATTTTGGGGTATATTGTGTTATATCTCGTATTACCGAAGAAAAGATAACCAAAGAATCTGTTTCTTTTCTGAAGAAAAGAGTAAGGCATCATCTTTTTCTGTAGTTTTGTTCACTTAAGCTAACAACTGATTATGATGGATGAATTTAATGATGTTCAGCAAGAACAATGTTTCGATTTCGGAGAGAAAAAGAATACTGCACGAAAAACTATAAAGAGAATTTTGCTTGTAATGGGGGTGACATTGGCAGTTTATATGGTATACTCTATAGTTCATTTATTTCTTTCCCCTGATCGTAATATTCAGCAGGTCTATTTAGTCCCGGAAGACGCTGCATTTATCATTCAATCGTCCGCTCCGGTCAAGGATTGGGAAAAGTTCAGTGGAAGTGAAACATGGCAATGCCTGAAGAAAGCGAAATCTTTTGAGGAAATAACGAAAAGTGTGGAGACATTGGATTCGATTGTTAAGGGCAACAAAGTATTGTTGTCACTTGTCGGTAAGCGGGATATGCTTATTTCAATTCATAAGACTCGTACTTCCGATTGGGATTTTCTGATTATTCTGGATATGCAGAAAGCATCCAAAATCGATTTGTTGAAAGATCAGATTGAGACAGTGCTGACGATGGCTGGCAATTCGGTCACTAACCGAAATTATAATGGCATTAATATTCTTGAAATGCGCGATCCGAATACGCGTGCTATTTTTTATACGGCTTTTGTTGACAATCATTTTGTGGCTTCTTATACATCCAAACTGGTAGAAGCAGCCATTGATTCGCGTGATAAACCCAAAATAGGGCTTGATCGTGCCTTTATCGAAGCCGAGAGGTTGGTTTCCGGCAAAGGTCTTGTCCGGGTGTTTATTAATTATGCACGTTTACCTCAGTTTATGGCTATCTATCTGGGGGCTAAAAACGAGTACATCGATATGTTCAGTAATTCCATGGATTTTGCCGGTCTTTATTTCAATACGGATAAAAAAAGGATGGAAGTAAAAGGTTATACATTACAAAAAGATACGGCCGATCCTTACGTCATTGCTTTGCTGAATTCGGGAAGGCATAAAATGAAAGCACATGAGATTTTGTCCGGGCGGACAGCTTTTTATACTAATATCGGTTTTAATAATCCGATAACTTTTGTGAAAGAGTTGGAGAGTGCTCTTTCTGTTCATGACAAACCGTTGTATGATTCTTATAATAGTTCCCGGAAAAAGATCGAAGGATTGTTTGGCATCTCTCTGGAAGAGAACTTTCTGAGTTGGATGTCGGGAGAATTTGCCATTACGCAGTCCGAGCCGGGCTTGTTGGGACATGAGCCCGAACTTATTTTAGCTATCGGTGTAAAAAGTATCAAGGATGCCCGTAAGAATATGGAATTCATTGAAAAGAAAGTAAAACGGCGTACTCCGGTTAAAGTCAAAACGGTTCATTATAAAGATTTCGAGATCAACTATATTGAAATGAAAGGTTTCTTTCGTTTATTTTTCGGAGGATTGTTTGATAAGTTCGAGAAACCATATTATACATATGTAGATGATTATGTGGTTTTCAGTAATAAGGCTTCGTCTTTGCTTTCATTTGTAGAAGATTATGAACAGAAGAACTTATTGAAAAACACCTTAGGATTTAAAAATTCATTTTCATATTTGAACTCGAGTTCGACTCTCTTTTTGTATACGGATGTGCATAAGTTCTATTCTCAGCTGAAACCAATGATGAATGCTGCCACATGGAATGAAATACGGGCCAATAAGGAGGTTTTGTATTCATTTCCTTATTGGACAATGCAGATTGTGGGTAATAAGGAGTCGGCTTCTTTGCAGTATGTGATGGATTATAGTCCATATGCTCCCGAAGAAACTATTGCTGCGATTGATACGGATGAAGAAGATGAGGAAATGGATGAGGATGCTGCTACGGAGAAAGAGCAAATGAGTGAACTGAAGCGTTTTTATGTCGAGAAGTTTGAAGGAAATGTTTTGCGGGAGTTTTATCCGGAAGGTGCACTGAAAAGTGAAGCAGAAGTAAAAGAAGGGAAACGTCATGGACGTTATCGCGAATATTATGAAAATGGAAAACTGAAACTTCGCGGGAAATATGCCAATAACTTACCTAAAGGTACATGGAAGTATTATACGGACGAGGGAGAGTTTGAACGCAAAGAGAAATATTAATTGTTATATTGGGTTTTGATATAGTTTTATTAAATAGAAAGCCTCTGATTGATCAGATGAAAATGTATGCTTATGTATTACTTATTTTTTTCTTAAGAAATAAAATTATGTCAGAATTTTATTTGTAATTTAGTTGTCGATAATCGTTTGTATAGTCTGATTAATCTGGATTGATATATAAATTTTTCTTTGAAATGTTGATATACAGTGAAATAGCTATTGTGTCGATGTTCCATGCTTTTTATACGATTAGCCATCGACATAATTGATGTTATAAAATGGTGTTTTTATTGGATAACTTGCTTATTATTAGATATCTTTTTTGAATATTTAATGTGGGGCTTAATTGTACCGTTGTGGAATTGAAACAGATTAAGAGATAATTTCAACTGAAGAGTACGGCGGGCTTAATTGTACCGTTGTGGAATTGAAACAGGAAAAATTCACAAGACACAGAGCCTACAAACTCGGCTTAATTGTACCGTTGTGGAATTGAAACTTAACGGAATACTATGAATTCAACGGATACACTCCGGCTTAATTGTACCGTTGTGGAATTGAAACCTGTTTTTTCGTTATACTCGTATTGCTTTTGCATTGGCTTAATTGTACCGTTGTGGAATTGAAACGTTGATCCGCTATTGTTTTTAGATATAGTCATACTCGTCTTAATTGTACCGTTATGGAATAATTTGAGATTATCCTTATGTGTAATCTTTTGCTATCTATGTTACTACTTTTTTATTTGTTAAAAAATACAAGAAGAAAACGCGCAATTATATTCTTTTATATCATTTAACATCAGATAATTAACCTAATTTCTATTTTTGAGACCCCAATTCGACAATTCATATTTAATTATTAACCTATATATTTTATATGACTATGCGAACTAATTATTTATTATTTTTAGTAATCATGTTGGGAATATTTCCCTTGAGTCACACACAAGCATCCGATTCTATTTCAAACAATGTAGTACTTTATTCTCCTTACACGAAAATCTCAGTATCGCCCGGAGAAAGTATTAACTACAGTATCGATTTAATAAATAATGGTAGTGAGATTTATAATGAGAATATCTCATTGAGTGGATTGCCGTCCAGTTGGAAATACGATATAAAATCCGGTAGTTGGAATATCAAACAATTAGCTGTACTGCCCAATGAAAAAAAGAATTTCAGTTTAACGGTGAATGTACCGCTAAAGATAAATCGAGGTAATTACAACTTTTTAGTATCAGCCGGCGAGGCGAAACTTCCACTTTCCATTATTGTAGCACAGCAAGGTACCTATCAGAGCGAATTTACAACAGATCAACCCAATATGCAAGGTAATTCCAAGGCAAATTTTACTTTTAGCACTACACTGAAAAATCAAACTGCAGATCAGCAACTTTATGCCTTGATGGCCGATGCTCCCAGAGGCTGGAATGTCATTTTTAAACCAAACTACAAGCAGGCTACTTCTGCACAGATTGAAGCTAATGCAAGTCAGAATATTACTATCGAAATTACTCCTGCTGCTAATACAGAAACCGGTACATATAAAATTCCTGTGCGGGCTGTAACTAAAAGTACTTCTGCCGAGTTAGCATTGGAAGTTGCCATTACAGGTACGTTTCAGATGGAATTGACTACACCGCAAGGATTATTGAGTTCGGACATTACGGCTGGAGATACCAAACGTATTGACTTGGAAATTGTAAATTCCGGTTCGTCTATGCTGAAAGATATTCAGTTGACATCGCGTAAGCCTTCTGATTGGGAGGTGTCTTTTGAGCCTTCTAAAGTTGAATCATTGAAAGCGGGGGCTATTGCCAACGTGACCGCTATTCTTAAAGCTTCATCGAAAGCTCTTCCCGGTGATTATGTGGTGACAATAGATGCCAAAACTCCTGAAGTAAATGCCAATGCACAATTTCGGATAGCGGTCAAAACTCCCTTGATATGGGGATGGATGGGGGCACTTGTCATCGTTGTTACTATTGGAGGCGTTTATTTTCTGTTCCGTAAATATGGGAGGAGGTAGATTATGGGTGAAGAAGTAATCGTACTCACTGATTTGACAAAAAAATATGGGAGCTTTACAGCAGTAGATCATATTTGCTTGTCGGTCGGGAAAGGAGAGATTTTCGGTTTGCTTGGCCCTAATGGAGCCGGAAAGTCGACTACGATTCTTATGATGCTCGGACTAACGGAACCTACTTCGGGCAGCGTCTCTATTTGTGGTATTGATGCAACGAAACGTCCCATAGAGGTAAAAAGAAAAATCGGATATTTGCCCGAAGATGTTGGTTTCTATGATGATATGACGGGTGTTGAAAATCTGGTCTATACGGCTGCCCTGAATGGAATGATGCCGGAGAGAGCTCAGGCGAAAGCTAAAGAACTAATGGCTCGTGTAGGATTGGGTGAACAAACGCAGAAGAAAACCGGGAAATACTCGCGTGGGATGAGGCAAAGATTGGGATTGGCTGATGTCTTAATTAAAGATCCGGAAATAATAATATTGGATGAGCCGACGTCGGGGATAGATCCTGCAGGGGTTCAGGAATTTATCTCTCTTATTAAACAATTAAGTCGTGAGGAAAAGTTGACTGTATTGTTTTCGTCTCATAATTTGGATCAGGTACAAAAGGTATGTGACAATGTCGGTTTATTTAATCGAGGGAAGCTTGTTGCACTCATCAACCTATCCGAATTGGAAAAGGAACATCGCGAATTAACAGATATTTATAATCAATACTTTATGGAAGGAGGGTTGTAAAATGAATAAAGTAAAACATCCGTTTTGGGTTATTGTCCATAAAGAGATTGCCGATCATGTACACAGTTTGCGTTTTATCATTTTGATAAGCATCATTGTATTGACTTGCATGGGAGCTTTGTATACGGCCCTTACCAATATCGGTGCAGCAATAAAGCCCGATGATCCGGATGGCTCGTTTCTTTTTTTGAAACTTTTTACGGTATCGGATGGAACGCTGCCTTCATTTGTTCTTTTCATTAATTTTTTAGGTCCCTTACTGGGGATAGCACTTGGTTTTGATGCTGTCAATTCCGAGCAGAATAAAGGAACACTCAGCCGTATGCTTGCACAGCCTATCCATCGTGATTGTATTATCAATGCAAAGTTTGTGGCAGCATTGATAATTATAGGTGCTTTATTGTTTGCACTTGGATTACTGGTGATGGGGTGTGGATTGATCGCTATTGGCATTCCTCCTACGCCGGAAGAGTTCTGGAGGATCATCCTTTTTATTATCACTGGTATTTTTTATGTGGCATTCTGGTTGAATATATCTATTTTGTTTTCTCTTTGCTTTCGTCAAGCTGCAACTTCTGCGTTGGCTTCGGTTGCAGTTTGGTTGTTTTTCAGCGTGTTTTATGCAATGATAGTCAATGTGGTGGCCAAGGCGTTGAGTCCATCTGGTATGGTGTCTGTATATCATCAGATCAGTTATCAGAAATTCATTTTGGGACTGATGCGGTTGGCACCAAGTGAGTTATTTAATGAAGCGACCACAACATTGCTGATGCCTTCTATCCGAAGTCTGGGACCGTTGACAATGGAGCAATTGCAGGGAGCCATTCCCAGTCCGTTACCTTTGGGAGAAAGTATAATGATTGTTTGGTCGCAATTGACGGGGTTGATAGCTGCCACTGTTGTTTGTTTTGCTATATCTTATATTGTATTTATGAGGAGAGAAGTCCGTTCCAGATAGTATCTTAATATGGATACCCAGAATAAACAGAACTCCGAAAGTTGAATATGAAAACTTTCGGAGTTCTGTTTGTATTATAGTGTGGGTATTTGTTTTATTTATTCGTCCTCTCCGTCGTCAATCGGTAGAATTTTTTGGCTTTCTTCATGAGGTAGTTGTTCCACTTGGCGGAGTTTTCTCTCAATGGCACGGGTGCGTTTTCCCATTACTTCTTCCAGTTGGTCTCCTGCGCTTTGGAGGTTCTTCTGCACTTTTTCGAGCAAACCGCCAAATTTACTGAATTCGGTTTTTACCGCTCCCAAAACAGTCCATACTTCTCCCGTCCGTTTTTGGATGGCGAGTGTGCGGAAGCCCATTTGCAGGCTGTTGAGGATGGCACCCAAAGTGGTAGGACCGGTAATTACTATTTTATACTCTTTTTGCAGCATTTCTACCAGCGCTGTCCGGCGTATTACCTCCGCATAGATACTTTCGAACGGTAAAAACAGAATGGCAAAATCGGTGGTAAAAGGAGGATCGACATATTTGTCATGAATATCTTTTGCCATTTTCTTGATGGTATTCTCCAATTGTTTTCCGGACGATTCGATCAATGCGGTGTCTCCGGCTTCGAAAGCGTCGTAGTATTGCTCGTACACGTCTTTGGGGAATTTGGCGTCAATGGGCAGATATACAGTGCTGTTAGCATCGTCCTTACCCGGAAGTTTGATAGCAAATTCCACAAACTCTGTTCCGCTTTTCTTTGTTTTCACATTGGCATCATACTGTTCCGGGCTCATCATCTGTTCCAGCAATGCCCCTAACTGCACTTCGCCGAAAGTGCCCCGCATCTTCACATTGCTCAGTACTTTCTTTAATCCGCCTACATCCTGTGCCAGAGACTTCATTTCCCCCAGCCCCTTTTGTACATTTTCGAGTTGAGAACGAACTATCTCGAAAGATTGTCCAATGCGCTCGTTCAGCGTTTTTTGCAGCTTTTCTTCTACCATAAGCCGCATGTCGTCCAAACGCTTTTCGGTAGATTTCAGTAGCATTTCCTGTTGACGTGCCATTGCATCGAACTTCTGCCGTTGCAATTCGCCGTTAGTTATCATGTTTTTGTGCAATGCATCCTGTAATTGCTGCATACTTTGATTGATGGTTTGCGTCATTTCCATGCGGAGCTCGCGGATGCTGCGGTTCAGTTCTTCGCGATTCTCCTGCATTTGCAGCCGCAAGGCGGTTTGTAATTGTTCGTTTTGTGCCTGCCCATTATTTCTGGTCAGTATCAGAATGATAAGACCGGCCAATAATAAGATGACAACTATGAGTAAAATCAACTCCATAAATCAATAGGTCAGAATTTCGTTTCCGGTTTCTGTTATCAAGATCATATTTTCCCATTGTGCCGATGGCAGTCCGTCATCGGTGCATATGGTCCAGCCGTCTTCATCGTCTACGAACACCTCGTATGTTCCCATATTTATCATAGGTTCTATGGTAAATGTCATTCCCGGAACAATCAGCATGCCTGTACCCCGACGGCCGAAATGTTCCACATCGGGTTCTTCATGAAACTGCATCCCGACTCCGTGTCCGCAAAGGTCGCGTACCACGCTATATCCGTTTTTTTCGGCATGTTCCTGGATGGCGGCACCTACGTCTCCCAACCGTGCCCAAGGTTGTGCAGTGGCGATACCTATTTCCATACATTCTTTGGTGACTTGTACCAGCCGACGCATTTCCGGACTGACTTCTCCAATCATAAACATGCGCGAAGCATCCGAAAAATATCCTTTGTATATGGTAGAAACATCTACATTTATGATGTCTCCACTTCGTAGAATTTCGTCTTTGCTCGGTATTCCGTGACACACTACATCGTTGATGCTTGTGCAAACACTCTTGGGAAAACCCTCATAATTGAGTGGAGCCGGAATGGCCCCGTGACTGGTAGTAAAATCATAAACCATGCGATCGATCTCTTCGGTGGACATCCCTTCGCGGATATTTTCGGATATGTAATCCAGCAAGGCGGTGTTGATTTTGGCGCTTTCGCGTATACCTTCCAACTGTTCCGGTGTACGGAGTACTTTTCTGGGAGGAAGTTTTAAGCCCTGTTTTCTATATTTCTGTATTTTATCTTCTATCTCGTCCGGGTAATTGGAAGGGGTGAACCGGAAGCCCTTGATAAACTTTTTCATTGTTTCTATAAATTTTGTCTTTCAATCTATAGCACAAAGGTAGAGAATAAATGTTAGTAATTGAAATGCAGACGTACCATTTATTTTTCACCGGATTGATTCTACCTAAAGCGTATTATTGTGGAATTCGAGTAGATAGGAATTTTCCCGAAGTTGTCAATTTGATAAGTATAGGTAAAGTGTCCTTAGAACCGGAACAATCTGCATAGTTTGAAGAAATATGTAATATGTAAGCTAAAGTATTGTATGTCAGTTATATATTAGATGTGTCGTATCGGTGGAAAAGTCGTTTTTTCTTCGTATAAAGAATTAATATTAATGTACTGTTAAAAGCGTATTCTTGTGGATAAAGAATGCATTCTTTAGTTTTAAAAAATATATTCTTTGTCTGACGGAAAATGGTATATGGAAAAAGCCGTTAACAATGTTAAAATAGAAATAGAGATCAATCAGGACCAAGCAAAGATAATAATGAGAAAACGGTGATAGACATCAAGGGATAAAATAGAAATACGCTTTTTTATGTTTAGCAACATTGTTGCTATATTATTTCATGAAATGTATCTTTATTTTGAAATAAAATCTTTCCTTTGCGTGGAAAATAAATGAAACAGAATTATGCGTATATATTTAAGAACCACTCCGAATGATGTTATTGTTCCTTTCGATTATCAGCAGAAGATAGTCGGTACGATACATAAATGGCTTGGTAATAATGAGATACATGATAAAATCTCTTTGTATTCTTTTTCTTGGCTTTTAGGTGGAAATATGATTGTGGATAAAGGTTATAACTTTTCAAAAGGTGCCACTCTTTTTATCAGCTTTTATGAGAACAAATATCTCAAGGTGTTGATAGATACAATTTTGTCGGACCCTAAGATGTTCTGTGGGCTTTCGGTGAAAGAGGTTACGTTCGAACGGGAGCCGGTGTTTACGGAAGAACCTGCTTTTTTCAGACTCGCTACCCCGATTTTTATTAAACGGTTGATAGAAGAAAATGGAAAGAAGGAGCAGAAATTCTATTTTTATGATGATCGGGAGAGCAATGACCTGATGACGGAAACGCTGAAACATAAAATGCGGGAAGCCGGATTACCCGATGATGACACTTTAAAAGTGGAATTTGACTTAAGCTATATGAATAAGAAAAAGAAATTGGTGACGATACACGGTATAAAGAATAAAGCCAGTATGTGTCCGGTGATTGTTCATGGTCGTCCGGAAAGTAAACTGTTTGCATGGACGGTAGGATTGGGCAATGGAACAGGCATATCTTTGGGAGCATTGTTGTAAAATTTAATATTCTGTCGTACTATGAAATACTATATTCTGAGATATTCCGGTCCTTTTGGTTTTATCAAACCTTGGACTGCCGTTCGTGATGCGAGCGGCGGAGAGACTTATTCGCAGCAGTTTTTAACCCCTTCCATTATAGAGGGTTTGAGACAAAAGTTAGAAGTGACCGCTATTTTGCGTCATAAATTGGTTTATGGCGGAATCGATATTCAGCAAGAAATGGTTCAGGCAAAAGCGTGGAGTAAAAAGGCAAAGAAATATATGAGAGAACGTTCTATTCTTAAACGTGGAGTGATGCTTAATCCTGTTCTTATACTGGCTTTTGGCAGTATGGAAGATGCAGAAAAGGCAGCGATGCAACATATTTGCCTGTGTCGTAATGAAGATGTGCTTTTGCCTGGCGAAATAGAGGAGGTA
>ULMQ01012838.1_pt1 | contig 11022 bp, 11 predicted proteins | sample 1951701 | NCBI WGS metagenome assembly ULMQ01 (sample SAMEA4835555, study PRJEB28245) | human gut metagenome | biome: gut microbiome; material: fecal sample | place: Denmark | collected 2008
CCGTAGCTTTGAAGGCGAAAATCCGATTTATGTAACTGACGTTGGTCAGAACCAGATGTGGGCAGCACAGCATTTAGTTGTCGATAAACCGCGTCACCATCTGACGAGCGGTGGTTGCGGTACGATGGGTTTCGGTCTCCCAGGCGCGTTGGGTGCAGCTTTTGCCGAGCCTGATAAGCAGGTAGTGCATATCTGTGGTGACGGCGGCTTCAAGATGACCGGCATGGAGCTGTATACGGCAGCTCGTGAAGGCAAAAAGCTAATCAGTATCGTTATTAATAACAGCTGCTTAGGCATGGTCCGTCAATGGCAGCAGCTCTTCTACAACGAGCATTACTCCAATACGCTGCTGACTGAGTTTGACTTCATCGGTTTTGCTCATTCCTGTGGTGCAGGCGGACGCAGAGCAGCGACCTGCAAGGAATTTAAGGAAGCGCTGAAGGCAGCACGCGAGGCTGACAAGCCCTTCCTGATTGAAGTAATCGTAGAGCAGGGTGATCTGGTAGAGCCTATGGTGGCAGCCGGTGCTGCGGTAGATGACTTCGTCAAGATTAACAGATGCAGATAAACAGCTATAAATAAGGGAAATTTTTTATTAAATTTGTATATTAAAATAAGGGAAAAGAAAGAGGTAATAACAATGGTTAAAATGTATTATGACAACGATGCGAATCTGGAATTATTGAATGGCAAAACAGTTGCTATTATCGGTTATGGTTCTCAAGGCCATGCACATGCATTGAACCTGCAGGAGAGCGGCGTAAACGTAGTTGTAGGCCTGTATGAAGGCTCTAAGTCCAAAGCTAAGGCAGAAGCTGCCGGCCTGAAGGTTATGACTACCGCAGAAGCTGCTAAGGCTGCCGATATCATCATGATGCTGATTCCTGATGAAAAGCAAGCTGCTACATATAAAAAAGATATCGCTCCGAACCTGGAGGCTGGTAATGCACTGGCTTTTGCACACGGCTTCAACATTCACTTCGGTCAGATTGTTCCTCCTGCTGATGTAGACGTATTCATGGTTGCTCCTAAAGGCCCCGGCCATCTGGTTCGTCGTACCTATACCGAAGGCAGCGGTGTTCCCGTTCTGGTAACTGCTTACCAAAACCCGACCGGCAAGGCTCATGACCTGGCTCTGGCTTATGCTAAGGGCATTGGCGGTACCCGTGCAGGCGCTCTGGAAACCACCTTCCGCGAAGAAACCGAAACCGACCTCTTTGGTGAGCAGGCAGTTCTCTGCGGCGGCGTTTGCGCTCTGATGAACGCAGGCTTTGAAACATTGGTAGAAGCAGGCTATGAGCCTGAAAGCGCATACTTCGAATGCATGCATGAGATGAAGCTGATCGTTGACTTGATGTATGAAGGCGGCATGGCTAAAATGCGTCATTCCATCTCCGATACCGCTGAATATGGCGACTATGTAACCGGTCCGCGCATCATCACTGCTGAAACCAAAGCTGCTATGAAACAGGTTCTGGCTGAAATCCAGGATGGTACCTTTGCTAAGAAATGGTTACTGGAAAACCAATGCGGCCGTCCGCAATTCAACGCTATGCGTCGTCGTGCTGGAGCAACCCAGGCTGAACAAGTTGGCGCACAACTGCGTGGCATGATGAGCTTCCTAAAGAAAAAATAATCAACAGCTTACAAGCACTTTTAGTGCAGAAAATAAAAATAAGGGAAAGAGCGTAATCCGCTAAAGTCAGCGTACAGATAAAAAAGCTGTCGGGGTTACGATAAACAAAAATAAGGGAAAGAGCGTAATCCGCTAAGGACAGCATACAGAAAAATCAGCTGTCCGGATTGCGAAAAATAAGGGAAAGAGTGTGAGCCGTAAACGCAGCATAGAAAAATAAAAGCTGCGTGGCTTGCAGTAATTAAAAATAAGGGAAATATTAAAAGGTCGCTTACCTGTGCGTCAGATGCAGAAAGCGGCCTTTTTGACATGCCGGCATAATGTTTTTGATATAAAAACCTCCCGGCGCATATGCACGAGGGAGGCTTTTGTGATACCGGCGATAGAACGCAATATATTAAGCATGAGCAGGATTTTTCTTTTTAATAAGAGCGAACACCTTTAAGGAGCAGCAAAGGATGAGCACGGCGCTGACAGTAAGCACAAAAAATCCATGTCTGCTGCCCAGCATAGTAGCATGCGCGATATTGGTCGGTTCTGCAGCCTGCGCGGTCGCGACAATCGTACTGATAACCGCTGTACCGACTGCACCTGCCAGCTGCAGCAGCGTATTCATAGCTGCGTTGCCGTCGGCATTCAGTTCTTCCGGTAACTGGCTCAGACCGTTGGTCATAATTGTACCCATGGAAAAACCTTGGCCAAAGGCAAAGAACAGGTAGAAGACAATGAAGAGCAACGAGCTCAGCTCGCCCGGATAAAGGCTGTAGCAGATGACGGATAAGAGAATTGATGCATTGCCTAATAAAATCGGACGTTGGGCACCGAACTTGTCCAACAGCCTGCCGCTGATGGGAGCCAGCATAGCGCCGATGATACAGCCGGGCAGCAGCAGACAGCCGGCGGTAAAGGCATCAGTATGCGAAACAAGTTGCGCATAGTTGGGAATTAAAAAACCTAGTCCAAGACAGATAAAGCCGACGAGCAAAAGACTGGCAGTGCTGAGCGTATACGGAAGATAGCGGAAAATCTGCACACGTAAAAGAGGTGTGCTGCTGTTTAATGATTGCTTATAGAAGGCAGTCAAAGCAATAAGGCAGATTGCGAAAAGAGCCAGCACCTCGATACTGAACCAACCGAAGTCGGAGGCAATGCTGGTTGCAAAAATCAGGCTGCTGAAGCCGATGATAAGCAAAAGGTATAAGCCGAAATTAAAGCTTGGCGATGGTGGCAGCAGTGGTGTTGATATCTGCTTCGCTGATATCGGTAATTTGTGCAGCCAGCCAGCTGTGATATTGCTCAATGTAATAGGCATGAATTTTACGCTCCTCGTCTGTCATGCGCAGTCTGACGATGCGTTTATCCTGTTTATCGCTGATTTTTTCGATAACATTTATTGCCTGCAGCTCGCTTACCAGGCGAGTGATACCGGGGCGCGTTACCTGCAGCAGATCCGCAATGTCGCTGACCTTTGGAGGTTGTGCGGTACGTTCCAGGTATTCAATGTAGTCCAGCACTTTAAGATTGCCGGGAGTTAAGCCTTCCGGTAGAGGTGGCTGCAGCTCTACTACACGCTTTGCTTCGTGGCAGGCAATGAGCAGAGTTTTGATTGCTTCGATAGACAGTTTATGTGTCATGACGATTCTCCTTCATAAATGATTACCAAAAGTAATTACCGAAGATAATCATATTGCGTTAGTGAGGGGATTGTCAAGGAGGGAGTAGAATGGAAAATAATGTAAGGATTTGCTGAAAACTGCCTGAGCGAAATGTTGCAGTGTGAATATGGAAATAAGCTCTTTTTCTATTATCCTCATAAAATATGCAATAGTTGCATATTTTATCCTCATGAAATCTGCACTGATTGCATATTTCATGAGGATATGCTAGAATGAGAGTAAATTAGAGAGGGGAGTGAGCAATTAAAATGTTACGTCGAAAAATCTATGATAAGCTCTTGGCATGGAAAAACAACAAAGGCAAAAAAGACGCTATTTTATTACGTGGCGTTAGGCAGTGTGGTAAAACATATATTGTCCGAGAGTTTGGTAAGCGTGAATATAAAAATTTTATAGAGATAAATTTTATTGAGCGACCTGATATGCAGGCTGTATTTTCCGGAAATCTTGATGTTGATAACATGGTTCAGCAAATTAAACTTAGTATGCCGGGTTGTCAATTTATTCCCGGTGAAACGCTTTTGTTTTTGGATGAAATTCAGGATGTTCCTAACGCTAGAACTTCCTTGAAATTTTGGACGCAGGATGGACGTTTTGATTGTATTGCCTCCGGTTCATTGCTGGGCATGGATTACAAAAATGAGGTTTCTATACCTGTCGGATATGAACGGCAGTTAATTATGCGTACTCTTGATTTTGAAGAGTTTATTTGGGCGCTTGGTGCAGAAGTAAATCTCAAGGAGATGCTGGCACCATACGTAGACGGAGCAAAACGAGTTCCTGAGGCTATGCATAATTCTTTAAACAAGTATCTGCAGGAATATATGGTAGTTGGTGGATTGCCTGAGGTAGTTGATACATATATTGCAACGAAAGATTTTTACCAAGTACATCTATTACAGGAAAAAATTCTGCGTGATTATCAGGATGATATTGCTAAATACGCGCTGAATCAGGATAAAATTAAGGCTAAGCAGTGTTTTCTGTCTATCCCGCGTCAGTTAAGCAAAGAAAACCATAAATTTCAGTATTCTGTTGTTGAGAAAAAGGCGACAGCAAGGAAATTTACCAGTAGCTTAGATTGGCTACATAATGCCGGATTAATTGATTTTGCTTATAATGTGAATTCACCTTGGTTCCCATTGAAAGCGCATGTCAAGGAAGATCAATTTAGAGTTTATCTTTGCGACATTGGTCTTTTGGTAGCTATGTATGGTTATCAGTTGAAAATTGCTTTGCTGTCAGATGCGTTGGAAGGACCGGCTAAAGGTGGCATTTATGAAAGTCTTGTTGCCGATATTTTAGCAAAAAGGGGAGAAGAGCTTTATTACTATAAAAAAGAGGATTCAACCTTAGAGATTGAATTTATCTTAGAACGAGATTGTAAGCTTGTGCCTGTAGAAGTTAAAGCCAGGAAGGGCTCGACGCGGTCATTAAATGAGCTGCTTAAAATGGATAATATCGAAAGAGGTTATAAGCTTACAGCACAAAATACCGGTGTTGTTGAGAAAAAGATTACTTTACCTTTGTACATGGCTGCTATTATATAGTCTTGATGAAGCTGTTTTTCTATTATCCTCATGAAATATGCAGTAGTTGCATATTTCATGAGGATAGCTTAAAATAGAGTTAAATATAATATTCAAGACACTTAAAAATCGAATGTTAAAGTGTTTGATATTTGAGTATTGAAGTGGAGAAGTATAAATGTTATCAATTTTTACTCCGCAGGATATTTCCTGTGCATCCCATCTCACCAAGCTGACTTGGGGTGATGAGATGGCGCTGACTAATGATGGCTTGAAGGATGTGCTGTACGAGGCGATGGTACGTTATTATTATCGCAGTGAGGCCTTTTCTTTAAAAATGACTGATGAAGACGGCATGCAGGGCTTTTTGCTGGCGGCGCCCTTGAGTGAGCGTGACAATTCCCAATCCTGGTTAAAGCAAAGCCTGCAGCATTTTGCATGCGAGGAACAGGATCTTGTTTATGATTATCTGCGCTATTTGTCTTATAACGGACAAAAGGTGAGGGCGTTGGCAAATCCGGAGGATTTACTGCTGTGTTTGTTTTTGAGCATGAAAAGCGGTGTGGGCAGCAAGCTGTTGCATAATGTGGAAGCGATTGCTCAGAAAAATAGCGTTAAAAAGCTCTATTTATGGGCGGATGCTACCTGCGATTATGAATATTACCGCAAGCGTGGCTATAGCGAAGCGGCGCATTTTACGAATAATATTCTGCCGCAGTTGGGGGCGCAGGAAACGTGGATATACAGCAAGGAGCTGAAGGAGTGACTGTAAATGTTGCATGAAATGAGTGATGCTTTACCGGCTTGTCCGGTAGAAACTACACTGACCTTAATTAGTGATAAATGGAAGGTGCTGATTTTGCGTGACCTTTTGACGGGAACAAAGCGCTTTGGCGAATTGAAAAAATCTTTGGACGGAGTCAGCCCAAAAGGTGTTGACATCACAGTTGCGGCAGATGGAAGGCAGCGGCCTGTTGACGCGCAAGGTTTATGCTGAGGTGCCGCCACGTGTTGAATATACGCTTACTGAGCTTGGTTACAGTCTGCAGCCTGTTTTGGAGGCTATGCGTGACTGGGGAGAGGCGTACAAGAAGAGATTTTGATTTGAGGATGTAAGCAAAAACCCCCGCCTGCAAATGCAGGTGGGGGTTTTGTAATATATGGGGAATAAGAAGAAAACTTTTTACAGACGGCTTACATGGCCGATGAAATAATGGCCCCAGGAAACATGCGCCAATGCTTCCATGGTCAGCAGGCTGAGGCTGAGCATAATGATGAAGAGCAGCGGATAAAAGCAGAGCTGTTGCGGTGACATGTGCAGCAGTGTAAGCAGCTCGCTGCCGACGTACATATAGATGATGTGAATCAAGAATAAACCGAAGGAATAGTTGCCCAGATACATCATAAAGCGTTTGCTGAGGCTGTCCTGCGATTCCAGAGTGCAGGCGTAACGAAAGAGCATAGCGATGATGATGCTGTACAAAAACAGGTTGAGCGGGAAGCAGACAAATTCCAACAGCGGCAGGATATGCAGATAGTATTTGGCAAACCAGCAGCCACCGATTAAAATCAGATTCAGGATGAAGCCTGTCATCAAAAGAACGTGATGGGTGTCAATCCAGCGCAGCATTTTTTTATGATAGATATAAGCCAGCATACCGAAGGAGAAGTAGGCGATATAACGCAGAAAGGTGGTAATTTCTAACGTTAAGATGACTGCCTGATTGCTGCAGCTGATATTGTTGCAGATTTTCCAGAACAGCTGCAGCATGATTACCTGAATAATAAAGCGGTGCAGCCTGTGATGCAAGCGGCAACGGTTAAAATAACGCAGCAGCAGCGGATAGATGGCGTAAAAGCCAAACATCGCACGGAAAAAGGCCATATGGACGGCGCTGCTGCCGGTGGCAATAAGGTAGGCTGCCTGCTTGAGCGTGAAGCTGGCGTTGCTGAAAAACCAGGCACCGCCCAGATACAGTAACGAAAACAGCAAATACGGCGAAAGCACCGACAGGAACATCCTGCGGAAGAAGGACCACTTATAATAATCGGCATGGCGATTGTGGCTGATGAACATATATCCCGAAACAAACATTACCAGGGGTACGGCAAAGAGGGAAATAATATCCAGCAGCATTTCGGAAATAGTGACCCATGATTCCGCGTGAGCGTGGCTGAAGTACCAGGTGGTGTGCATCAGCATGACGCCCAGAACCACGAAGCCACGTAATAATAGGGGAAAACTCATAGCTTTATACATCTTCTTTCTCTCTAGTAGAGTTATTTTACTACTTTAAATTTTATAGTCAAATAGCGATTAAGCATTTACATTATAACCAAATCGAATATAAAAGGCTGATAAGCTATGACAGATAACATATAAGCATTAATATTATTACTTCTGTACAGGTTGACACTTGACAAAGACAGCGGCAACGCAGATAATTTGAATAGAATATATAACAGATTGAGGAGGATACTGAAATGGAAAAACAGGAATGGCAAGGTTATGTACAGAAGGTAGCAAGCTGTGATTACCCTATACCGTTGAATCTGATAAACGATTATGATGATTGGAAATGCCGCAGCAACGTAGGACGTATGCTGATGATTTTAAAGGATATCGAGGGAGCTATGGCGGTGCTGGCAACCGTAAAGGATGTGCAGCCTGATATGGAGGATGCACCGGAGTTCGGACTCAGTGAGGCAGAGCATAAGGTGCTGTGCCTGCGTGATATTGCCGAAATCGTCTGGCGCCTGACCGGCACCGGTGATGCACCGATTATTTATTTGAATGAAGCATACAGACTGTGCCGTGAGTATAAGAAGGTTTTCCGCAGTGCGGATCGTGGCGCTATCTGGGCGCGCAGACTGGAGCTGCAGCGTTCCTGTGGCGCCGAGGATGCTGCATTGAGCGAGGCGAGAGCAATGCTGGAGGCAGAAAAAGCTGTGGAAGGCGTTAATCCGTACCGTTTCCACGCACTTAAATTTATTGCGGAAAGCATGGCGGAGCAGGGCGATTATGCTAAGGCTGCGTTGCTTTTGGCAGATGCGTATAAATCATTCCCTGTGAACGAGGCTGCCAAGACGGCTCTTGCTGAGGCTGAAGCTGCAGCAGATGCTAAGGAAAGATATGCTATGTATCATCACTGCACCACGATTCAGTACCAGCCGTGGGAAAAGGATAATGTGCCGACGCTGGAGGATGTACGCCGCTTGCAGGAGCGCAATTTTGCCAGTCGCGAGGCAGCGAAGGCTGCCGGTGAGGAGCAGGATGAAAAGGGTTCTTTTCAAAGTTTAATTAAGTAATTAAAACGAGCGATTAAAAGATTTTGTACGCACTTTTCACGAATCTGTTACAATTAGTAGCAGGTAATAAAAATGTGAGAAGGGATGTACTTATATGAATAAAAACTTTTTAGCTTTAGGCTTAGCTGCAGCTCTGCTGGCACCCCAGGTAGCAGGCGCTGAAGGCTTTGCTATTAACGAATGGTCTGCTGAAGGCGTTGCTATGGGCGGTGCGCGCATGTTTGCTGAAGACGATGCTGCCAACGTGGCTTACAACCCTGCTTCTATCACCAAAGTAAAGGGTGAGGTAATGAAGAGCAGCTACACTTATCTGAGCCCGCACGGCAACTATAAGCTGTATGATTATAAGCTGTATGATAGCAATAATGATGAAATTAAAGGTGAACCTACTCATAACAAGGTTCATGCCGGTTGGGCAGTAGGCACTTATTACGTAAGACAAATCAACGATAAAGAATGGTTCGGTATCGGCGCTTTCCCGCGCTTTGCCATGGTATCCGAATTTGAAAGAGAAAGCATGGCATCTTCTAATGCATTTTTCTCTAAGCTGAACGGTGTCAGCGTTACTCCGACCTATGCGCATAAGTTCGACAAAAAATGGAGCGCAGCAGTTGGCGCGGAAATCAACTATGTTGGCTTGGAACTGCAGAAGAATGCATATGCAACTCCTACGATGAATGTAGGTAGTGTACAAATTGAAGGCGAAAGCTATGCTTTAGGTTGGAATGCTGCTGCAAACTATGCTTTTGATGATAAAAATGAAATTGGTGTAGTTTATCGTAGCCGTATTACTCATTCCTTAGAAGCAGATGCTAAAGCATATTCTCCAATGCCGGATTTTAATGTTAAAGCTAATGCTTATGGTGTGGTTACTTTGCCGGACAGCTGGGATATCGGTTATAACCACAAATTTGACAAGAAAACCCGTCTGGAATTGAAAGCTACTCGTACCAACTGGAGTACCTATGATGCATTGAATGTTTATTTTGATAAGCCGGTATTTGGTAAACCGAATGATCTTTCTGATAAAAACTGGGAGAATGGCTGGCGTTATGCTATAGGCTTAGAGCATAACCTGAGCGATAAGTATACTGTTATGGCAGGCTTTGCTTTCGATGAATCCTCTATTCCCCACGATGGCGGTGACTTCATGGTACCGACAGGCCTGCGTCGCACCTATTCTATCGGTGCCCGTTACAACGATAAGAAGCAGACTGTTGCTGTTGCTTTGGGCTGGATGGATGTCGGCACTCTGGATTTTGAAGGTCATCCTGAGAAGGGCGATGCTTATAGCAGCGCTCATGCTTACGACAGCTTTACCAAGATTGCTTCTATTTCCTACCAACGTAAATTCTAATTTCATATTTTAGCTTTACCGGAGCTGCTGCACGAAAAAGTGTGGCAGCTCTTTTAATCTGTTTGCTGTTTGTGCTACAATAGGCTTAACAAGGTTATTGGCGAAAGGAGAAATGTAAAATGAAATGTGATTGCGCTAATTGTCCTACACATGCCTGCTACACCAAGGGTGTTAACTGCACAGGCGTGCTCCTGGAGGCTGTCAAGGAAGCCTATACCGAGGAAGAATTGAAGCTTATGCAGGCTGCTGCCTATGTTGAAGGCACGTTCTACAGCAATATCTGCCGTCTGCAGGAAACTGCGGAATTTGCCAAAGCTATGGGCTACAAAAAGCTGGGCATGTCCTTCTGCATCGGTCTGAATGCGGAAGCACGCTATATTGCTAAATATTTTAAGCAGCAGGGTTTTGAGTTTTACAGCGTATGCTGCAAAAACTGCAGCTTCCCCAAAAAAGAGCTGGGACTGAAGCAGGTTAAGCCGGAGCTGGAGCATGAAGCAATGTGCAATCCTAAATTCCAGGCTAAGTTTTTGGCAGAAAAGGGCGTTGAGCTGTACATTTCCTGTGGCCTGTGCGTTGGACACGATGCTATTTTCAATATGAATGCCGAAGGTCCGGTAACGAATCTGGTAGTTAAGGACCGCCTGCTGGCTCATAATCCGTTGGGCGCTATTTATTCCCGCTACTGGAAGCGTAAGCTGGGAATTATGGACGACGGAGAGGTATAAGATACATTGATTTTTACAGGGAGTAATCTCGGAGAACAATTAAAATTTTCTCTTGGATTACTCCCTGCTAACTTCTTTGTAATTTTCTCGTTAATTGGTGAAAAAATACTCCCTTCCCCGTTGCTTTTTTGTTGCAATTTGATACAATATAATTTACGGAAGGAAGGTACACTAAATGATATTTGATACACATATGCACTGTGATTATTCCTGCGACAGCGAAATGAAATTTGCTGATGCCATCGGCGCAGCCGCTGAGCAGGGGATTGGTATAACGGTTACAGAGCATTGGGATTATGATTATCCGACTAATCCGGAAGCATTTATCTTTGATATAGACGAATATTTTGCGCGTCTGCGGCCGCTGAGCAGCGACAAGGTGCTGATAGGCATTGAAATCGGCATGCAGACACATACTGCGGCTGAGGATAAAAAGGTGGCACAGGCTCATCCGTTTGACTATGTGCTGGCCTCTATCCACTGCATCGGCGGACGTGATTTATACGAGCAGACCTGCTACAAGGGACGCACACGTCAGCAGATTGTAGAAGAATTTTTGCATGATGCGATTACCTGCCTGGAACAGGAGCGAGATTTTGATGCGTTTGCGCATATTGACTATATCTGCCGTTATTGGCCGTATAAGGGAGCGGAGCGTGGGCTGCGTCTGCAGGATGCACCGGAATTATTCGATAAGCTGTTTTTACTTTTGATTGAGCAGAATAAACCTATTGAAATCAATACACGTCGCCTGGATGATGCTGCTGCGGTAGCAGGATTGCTGCCGCTG
>ULMQ01028444.1_pt1 | contig 11022 bp, 13 predicted proteins | sample 1951701 | NCBI WGS metagenome assembly ULMQ01 (sample SAMEA4835555, study PRJEB28245) | human gut metagenome | biome: gut microbiome; material: fecal sample | place: Denmark | collected 2008
CGAAATAGATGACATAGGGGCGAAGTTGCGAGCCGTCTGGTGCCTTATCCCCAATATGAATATCCGGATTCATGCGATTTATGTCATACCAATAATGAGGATTGGCCGTAGAAGCATTTTTCAATGCTTCACCATGCAGATAAATCACATCGGTAGAACCTGCACGCTCATGGTAGTCATCACCGTTTTGCGTAATGACTGTAATCTGAAAATATTTTTCAAGCCCTGCAATTAAACGATGCCCTTCATTAGGTCCTTTCTCTAGAATAAGCCTCCTGATCGGATTGAAAAAGTCAAGCATTTTCTGCCGTCTTTCGTTACAATCAGACCTGCGACCGCAATACCATGAACGCCTGTCAGCTATTGCCTCTACATCAAGCTGATCCCACAAACCGCCGTCACCGCGAAATGTGGGTAATCCACTTTCGCGACTCATGCCGGCTCCTGTAAAAAAGACAATGCGCTTCATCCGTTTTTATAACTTATAAACCACTTACTTAATAAATGCACTGTATGATATGATAATAACTTATCGTTCTGTAAACTCTATATCAGAATCTGTAATCGGTATAGTTTTCGACAAGGTATTATTGATACAGGCAATTTTTACGCATTACCGTAATAGCACTTTATAGGCATTACGATTTTTTTCTTTAACAGCTGGTTTACTCAACAACCTCTACCATTGTAAATGAATTTAAGCTGCCACTTGCAGATTGTCCCCCGTTCTTTTTAGAGTATGAAATATCGCAAGAGACAAAATAATAACCAGGCTTCACATCTTCTACAACATATTCTATTTGGTATGGAGGTTTGTTTGATTTCCCTATTTCTTCATCTTCCCAATGATATACAACATCGAATGTCACATTACTTTCTCCCGGATCAAGTTTGATAATGACTTTGTCACCGCTATGAATTGTCGTTTGAGAAATCTGAATTGTTGGATTATCAACAAATATTTCCATCTCTTTCGTACAACTAACGAATAATGTTCCAAAAACTACAAGTGAAATCAATATAAACTTTTTCATTTGACTTAAATTTAATTATAAAGTAAGCACTCAATTAAAGGGGATGCCCTAAATTGAATGCTTACCATTTTATGTGATTATAGTTTAGAAATTAGAATCAAAACGTTGGCGATATTCTGCAATAAGCCCACCTTTTTCCTCTAAGTGTTGGTTAAGCCTCTCTAAACAATTATCAAATGTAGGTTCGATTCCTCTTTCTTGCATTTCCTGCGCAACTTGTTGTCCAAATTCAACGAAATCTGCACGTAATGCTCCGTTGGGATGGCTATCTCCTCCTTGAGTCGCACCTAATGACGCTTCAAAATTATCAAGATTAATACCTTTTATTCCGGCATGTAACCCTGCAAAAAAATCGCATGCAAGCTCTTCTTCCCAAGAATCATTATATGCACCTTGAAGTGCTCTATGAGCACATTCATGTGTATATATAAGAGTTAGCGAATCTTCTCCCGTGACTCCTAAATACATTAATTCATCTCGATTAAATCCAAAAACATCATCATCATATGTTGAAGTATCATTAGGCCAAACACATGTTCCTTCTGCGTTTATAACAGGGATTTCGGGAATATCAAAGAAGTCACAAGCTCTTGTTACAGCGTTTATAACCATTTCATCAGGTAGTATTACATCCTCCATAGGAGTTTCTGGAGTTATTAACGATGAAAATTCCATGTTCTCATTACTAATTGTTTGTTGTTCCAAATTATCTGTCATAACTGTATAAATTAGTTTATTATAAAAGAGTCAATAATAATCTCAATCTATCATTTGTTGAAAGAAAAATAATCCGAATACTGTTTTTTAATTTCATACCCTAATGAAATAGCCCTTTCGAAGCAGAATTTCGACCGTTCCAAATTCTTTACCATTTTATTATTCATAATGGACTCTCCATTAAAATAAGCAATTCCCAAACGATTCCAAGCAGATGCTTCCGAGTATTCCTTTTTTAGACTTTCAATAATTGAATATTCGGAATTTTTGATATTATTCACTATTTCATTCCATAGAATATTGTTTTTTATTAATTTTTCAATGTATTCTTCTATTGATATGAAATTTGATGCGTTATAGCCAATTAAAGTTGCTAATTGCTCAATATAATTTTTCTCTTGTACATTGAATGATTCATCTATAGCAATCATACGACATGCAATATCTAACATTTGCACTTTATCTGATTTACTTAGAATTGTATTGCAAATTTGCTCAAGAGATGGTAATGCAGTTTTATCATTAATATTAATATTAACCCCTAACTGATTAGACAGTTCTTCAAATAACATTTTCTCAGAAGCGTCAATTTTTCCATCTGCCCATAATGCCAATGCTGCAATTTGTAGTAATCTCGTTCTTTTTTTATTTTCCTCTGCAATCCTATTGGTTATAGAGAATCCTGTTACTCCTTTATCTAAATCTTCCTTGGCTTTTTTAACACTTTTGAAAGCTGTTACAACTTCTGTTATTGTAAGATTAATATCGTCTGAATTTTCTTTGGCCACCACACTGTGATTGTAGGCTGCATCTGCGACAAATAGAAGCATAGCTTTTCTGATATCTCTTCCAGAGAAACCTTCAGAAATACCAGACAAAACATCATAATCTTCATCATTAAGTTTTAGAGGAACACCGGGAGGTAGAAGTTTTTTTATAATTTGTATACGTGTTTTCTTTTCAGGCATCTTAAACTCAATAGGCTCAATGATACGAGATATTACAGCTGGATCAAAATCTTTTATGTGATTACTGGCAAATACTATACAACCATTAAAATTTTCAATAAGCGTATATAATTCATTAGACATGCTATTATAATGCTTAGAATTCTCATTTGAACTTGGAAGACGTTTACTTAAAAAAGTATCAGCTTCATCTATAAATAAGACAGCATCTTGTTCTTCAGCTGCCTTAAAATAAGCTACTAAGTTTTTCTCTCCTTCACCTACAAATTTAGATTGGATTTGACTATAACTTCCAATTAATATTTTTTTACCTAAATAGTGTGCGACAGCATGAGCACACATTGTTTTTCCTGTTCCTGCTGCTCCATGAAAACATAACACAGACTTTGTACAATGGTCAATTTCTTTAAATCTCCATTTGTTAAAAATTAGATCTCGTTCCGTAATAATCGTCAACGCCCGAAGCAGTGCTTGTTTTTCGCTATCATTCATTACGACATCGTCAAGAGTAAAATTTGGCTCAACTGCAACATATATTGCAGCGGACTCATCTTTATCCTTATTTATAGCAAAGATATCGTCTTCAGATACTACATCTAAAGACAATACGACAACAACCTTTTTTATATTTTCGGGAAAATTGACTTTAGAAAGACCAGCCTTGATTGTAGAATATAAAGCAATCCAACCCAAAGATTTTAATTGGGTGTTTTCCTTTATATATAATCCATTATCAAGCATTTTAAAATCATCTGGAATATTGGTCCGATTAAAAAATACTGTAACGATTAATTCTCTATCGTCTATTGCCAAATCATTTGGTTCGGATAACCGAGAATTTATTATTTTCCCAATATCATTAATTGCCTGCTTCTCAACTTGAGTTTGGCATACAGGATCCTTAAGAAATATTTTATATACAGGTTTCATGTGAATACTATTTCATTGTTAGTTACAACATTATGATTTAATAAATCGTCTGTCCAGCATATAATGCACTACCTTTAGCTGCATGATACGTAATGTTAGCTATATGCTCATTATTTTCGTCAAAGGCACGAACATCTATGGTTTCGCCATACTCCACATTATTTTTAAGACTATCAACAACTAATTTTGTAATTTTTTTACCTGTTTCTTGCCTCGCAAGATCTTTGGCTCGTTGCGTAGAAAGCCATTCATTATATCCCTCAATGCAAATATCAATGACAGCCCCTATGATTGCGCCAATAGCAAATCCGATTAAAAAACTTACTATCATATTATTCTAAGTTTTGTACATATACTTTATTTGGATTATTTGGCAGCAAATCCTTCAAAGAATCAGCCATTGAATTGAATAATATAAACTTACAAGCAACAACCTCTTCCTCTTTATTTGCTATTGCAATCGCAAGTATATGACTATTAGCAATGACAGTCTTTCTATTGGGGAATGCTTCTTTAAATGTTTTTTCGGCGATAGGCTGCTGCATAATTAAAAATTGAAAGCCAGCCTTTGCTATACCCTGCCTATATTGATCTTTTAACCATTTTAGGAGCATTTCATAATTTACTTCGCCAATAGTTTCTATTTCTTTTTCTTGGGGGGTGTTAATACTTTTCAAATAACGATATGTAATATATCCGGCAACTCCTACACCTATAGCAATTCCTGCACCAATATAAAAAGATGTCATATTCATAATTAGCTGAATTTTTGAATTAATATTTTTCCTTCATTATCTCTTCTTTGGCTCTCGCCATCAAATTCTTTAGCTTTGAAAAGCTGTGCATCCAACACCTCGGTTTGACCGAACTCATTAAGACCTTCCATATAGTGCATGCCATCTGCTTCACCAGAATTAAGTGTATCTTTAAGGCTTTCGACATCACGTTTAATGTCTTCTTTCTCCAGATCACTTAATTTTATAGTTCCCTCTGCAATTTCTTTTTCTATACCATTTAACACGGTTGTCATAACTTTTGTAGTAGCACTACCAACAGAATCTGGCTTAACATTAGGTCTCTGCTCTTTTAAACGCTTCCATGCACTTTTAGCATAATTAAACATTCCAGTAATTGCACTATAGACACCTACAATTACTAGTACAACACCAAATAGCATCATTTTCAGAAAAGCGAAAGCTGCTTTTCCTGTACCTATAACAATGTTGCCTACACCAATAGCAATATCTTTTAGTCCATCAATTAATCCCATAATTACTCAAACTTTTGGATGAATACTTGTTTTCCATTAAATAAATCGTCGATACTTGATGGAAATTCTTTACAAATAAAACAAACCATCGGATCTTTTAACGATGCCTTGATAATGTCATTGTACCCGAAAAATACAAAAAGATAGGTTACATTATTTTTTGTATTATGCCGTTTGACCATATAGAACTTATTTCCAATATGGTTATCTTTTACCCATCTTAAAACAGATGCATAATTAAAGTCTTTGCCGACAGGTTCTCCAATAGATTCTATACGCGACATTAAAAATCTAATAACTTGTGACATGCCGTCATCATTTAAATCAGGTATATTTCCAATTCCGTCTTGTTCTTCTTCAATACCAAAGACCTCTCTAAATCCATGTTTGACTTGTGTTGTCCCCTCATTAATATATTCACGAGAGTTTTTCAAATCTTGGTCAATGGAATCTCCCAAAGAACCAAAAAATCCATTTCGTTTCTTCTTTTCATTCATATTAATGCTGAATTTTAAATTTATATATACACTTATTTTTTACTGTTTTGTAAATATCCCTGTCTAAATAACTAGACACAGTAAGGAATACAACATTGTCATAAACATTGTCATTGTCACAAAAGCATCCAAAATACACATAGACCTTATTCTGCTTGTCATATGATATAGTTAGAACGAATTCATTTCCTTCTTTATAATTTGATTTAATCCAATCAATAATATCTGCCTCTGTAATGGTCTCAACAAGATTAGTTTTTGAATAATGGTAATTGTGCTCTTTAATTGCAGGGGATACAGTTTCATACATCTTGTTAGCTTCGTTTAGAAACAAAAGTGTATTGTTTATTTGAGTAGCTAAAGATTCGTACTTCACTGATAAATTATATACTGGATTTGTCTTTTCATCTATATTTACCATTTTTGCCGTTTCTATCATAAAAACAAATGAATCCTCATTGTGATTCATTGTCTTGTCTTGGAAAACAAACAAGTGGAAACGAGATGTTCGATTACCAAATACCAGGTCATTATTATCATTAGCTATAGCTGCAATAAAAGCATTTTGACAAAGAAATCTAATGAATAACTTTTTACCGTCATTATTTGCTTTTAATAGTTGTGTGATATAATAATAAATTTCGCTTTCGTCTGCGCAAGGATATATAGAAATTGTTTCTCTTTTTTCTAAAGACTTTTCAATTTCTTTTAGAGACGTCTTCTGCTGAGAGTTTTTACAATATACTTCTAAACTTTTAATTAGTACTACATCGTCAGCAGCGAGGAAAGAATTTATATTTAATATTTTCTCAAATACGGCAGTTAATACAGAAGAATTATTATCTATCGAAGTTATAGAATTTACATTTTTTATAATAATACTATTATCAACCAGCTGGAATCTTTTTTTATCTACATATTCGCAAATTAATTTTGAATATTCTTGGCAATAATTTACCTTGTCTTCATGTGGCAAGTGTAAAATGTTATTCTCTATAAGTTTTGGCAATAAAAAATTATCACTATAGAAGTTCCAATAATATAAATCGGCAAAATAACTTATAAACGCCTTCAACTTTGTTCCAGCATTCTCTATAATTTTGTTAATATTTATCTCCGAATAATCAAAATCATTATTAAAAACATCATATAATTCGGGATCAAATTCGTTGTCAATATTATCAATAAAAACATCTTTAGGATTGAGTGAAACACCCCACCAATGAAATCTAAATAAGAGTTTCTCATTCTTAATAATCGGAGATAGAACTATAGTGGGAACATCTCTTAAATGGGCATAAAGATCATAGACTTTTGAGCCAAGATCAATAGTATTATTTCTCCAGGCATCCTGAAAATATCGAATGGATTTATTGGAATTCACATTCCAATATTGTGAACAAAAATTAGCTATTTCTTCTTCTAATCGAGGAAATATTTTTGAATTAAACTTGGAATTCGTAGATGTTGTCATAATACAATTTATAGGCAATCTAAATGTATTAATATCACTATCAATTCCATATAGACAATCGTGTTTTATAACATATGGAGGACTCATAAGAGGCCAATTCTCAAGGGAATATCCATAAGCATCAAGCCTTAGATTTTCCTGATGATTATGCTTAATCAATTCTATTCTGTCATTATGCATCTGACTTTCCAATTCACGTTGTAGAGAACAAAGTTCAGCAAACTCTCTTTTAGCCGAATCTATACCAGTTAACAGAATTTTTTCCTCTAAGGCCTGTTGTCTTAGAGCAATTTCTTTTGCTTGAATATTGCTTCTATGGCTATTATAGAGAGCAGAGCCAAATTGCACTGCCAATGTCGCTAATATAAATCCCATAATTATGCTGTAATTGACTTAATACTATCTAAAGAATGATTTATTTTATTCAACTCAGAAACAGAACACAATTCTTTGAATACTTGATCGCTATCAACTCTTTCGCTTATACTAGTATAATGTTGTTGAAGCATTTTTCTGATTTCTTTAATTTGAAATATAGATGAGTCTGCGATTTCTGGAAACATTATTGGGGCATGATATTCGCATAACATGTATGAATCCCTTATCATTCCCGTAATAGCTTGAACTGACGATATCGCTAGTTCCTTATTTTTAGAAGGGTCATTGCTTTCTATCTTTAAAAGTTTTTTTTGCATCATGGACTTTGGACCTCGATTAAATGACCACACAGCAACTTCAACCCCTAATATATTATCTATCTGATATGGAAATATCAATAAAGTCGGCATCCCTTGCATTATATAATTAAGATTAAGAGACTCACATACAATACTCTGGCAACTGTTCTTCCAAGGACGTATTTGCACGCTAATATTGGGTAGTTTGCTTAAACATTCTTTTACTTGTTCACAAAATATTCCATATGAATTATCTGAACTTTTACGTAAACTTTTACATTCAAAAGATGTAATCTCCGTCTTAGCAATTAATACTCTAAGAGGAACGATTGAATTTGTTTCTAAAATTGAATTTTGATTAGTCAACATAGAATACACATCAAAATTTAGGGGCCAATATCTATTGCAAAAATTCTTAAATTCAATTTGTTTCTGTCGAGAATTGTTTTGGAGTACAGTTTGCTGCATTACAAATTGTTTTCCCAATTCGTAACTTTCTCGTTTAAATAGTCTTTGCGCATCTAATTTATCACGTGTAAATTCATCTTTAATATTTTGCATTCTTTGGCGGAATTCAATATTATTATTTACCAACTCTGCCTGGTGCGCTCGAGCAACCTCTCCAAAAACGGCAGATTGAATCGCACTAGTAAAGAAAAAAGGCGAACAACCTTCAGCTTGAAGTGAATGAACAAAAGAGTTTCCTAAATCTACAATATTCATAGTCTATAAAATATCACAAGCATCATCAATATTGTTAATACATCCATCATCTAGGTTCGAATCAGATTCTACCTCAGATAAATTTAAGTTGCTATTTAGAGAATCATTGATGTTTTCAATACTATCATCATCTGGAATATGAGGCAAGTCGATGTTTTCTATATCCATACTATCTATTGCTTGAACATCAAAATAATCATTTACCATAAAAGAAGAGCTTTGATTTACATCAAACAATTTATTTTCAGCATCGAAATCGCATGTATCTAAATCAAATGGACTTGTCTCATGCAAATCATCTACAAACGAATCTAAATAATCATTGGCGTTAATATAATTTTGTACATTTCTTAATTCAGAACCGACAAGTTCACCTTCAAGATATGCTCCGAGCATTTCTTCAGAAACAGGAAGTTCTGGAATACTATCAAATCCGTTTATTATATCATCATAATTTTTCATATCAACCCCTCCCTTTTTAATACTGCACAAAACTGAGCTTTGGCTCGAAGATGAACATTATAGTAGTTAGTCATAGACATAGCCAATAGCTTTGCGGTTTCCTCATTTGATTTTTCATCCAAATAGTGATATTCAATGAGACGACGGTATCTTTCATTTGGCATCATCATCAGTATACGTTTCACATCTTCCATATTTAGAGTTTTAAAATCTGCTTCTAAAGAGTTCCCAGTCCAAGTTTTTCTATCATCATCCACTAAAAGGTTTTCAGATATTTCCATTTTTTTTGCGTAAAGATGATTGCAGTAATGAACAGAGACGACTTTTAACCACATTGTTAACGTACAGCGAAATCCAAAATCAGCGAGTTTACACCGATTAGTTGCCTTGCGAGGTGTCAATATGTAGAGGTATATCTCATTAATAAACTCAAAAACATTCTCACAATCTGTATAATATTTATAATAAATAGATGCAAACAGGGGATAACATTTCCTATATAGATATTCTTTTGTAATGAAAGAATCCCCTTTTAGGATTGCATTTACAATTTCCTTGTCAGAGTATTCATCTATCATAATTTATCGACATTTAATAAAAAATCACATCTCCTGAAACGGAGTTTTATGCTTCTTAACATAGATTTTTCAATACTTCTCTTTGCAAGAGAAAGAGCAAGGTATTTGTTTACAAATAATCTGTTGATTTATAATAATTCTTTCTGACGAGGAATTGATTGTCTACTCAACATTTGTTTTATTACAGATGTTCCAAAGACGTAAATATGCTATTTTCAGATAAATAAACAGTCTTTTTCGCTTGACTTTTAGATAAAATCCGTACCTTTGTAAAACATAATATTTCTCTTGCAAAGAGAACTTCCCATTTGCAAAACAGGTATTCGGTTAACACTCCATTCTTCATTTATACCCTTCGTTTGCGTCATGAGCATCACAATTACTTCCACACCTTATTCGGATTGATTACCATCAAAAGACCGAAAGAAAATTCCACTTTTAAATCGTCCAATCCGATATTTCTCTAAACGAGAGTTTCGGTTTTACATAACAAAAAAATGTCAGCCCATGATACTGGACTGACTTGAGGTATAGATACCAAGATACTGGGATTCTCTTTCTATAACAGATTCAACACAATAGAATTGATCTTATCCACAGAAATATCGAATGATGCTAGGTAAATTTTTGTAGTTGTTTCCGACTCATGTCCCATAGCTTCACTGATAATGGAGATTGGGATGTTTCTGCTTTTTGCGATGCTGGCCCAAACGTGGCAGGCTGCGTATATTGTCAGCGATATTTCTAAACCGAACTGTTCCCCGATCTTCTTCAGTTTGTTATTGACTAGATGCGTAGCATTCTTGTACTGTCTCTATTTGTCTCGTTCCATATCCCTGATAATCGGTAACAGATAGGGATTGTCTGCCAAGTCATATTTACCAATATCTGCATGGGTTGTTCCCATTTGATATAGAATTGCTGGTTGGTCTTTTGGCGGCGATAGGCAATAACGTCCATTTTCTGCATCCCACTCTTCCGGAAAGACATAAAGGGTAGTAGTGATGTGTTGCGTTCTACGTGTATGGATTATCCGGTAATAAATTGTTCCGGCTTTACCTTTGACCGATGACGGTCTTAATTTCACTTTTACTGTTGCCATATTATTTCTTTATTATATGATGATTCTTAGTAAATAAAAAGAAGCCTTCACTCGCAAGGAATGAAGGCCTGAATTATTTTTTATCAATTTTTATATACTCCGAATACCTGATTTCCACATGCGGATTATCACTGGAAATGAGCTGATGGATAGCCTTTGCACGTTTCCAGAACCACCACCCCTTGTATTCTACCCAAATCGCCTGATTGAGGGTTACCGGAACTTTGATATCCCCTTTTAGCCGTTTGTTCTCAATCAACCCGGTAAGTTGGATATGCGGCGTAACCATCTCCACTTTCTGCCGCAGTAGCGGAATGGTATCACGAACAATGAGCGTATCACGGATAGCAGCGTCTATCGGTGCTTTCACTTCGACTTCATGCCGAGCCGCCGCTTCAAGATTTCTGATTTTCACACCGAGCCGCCTGATGGTTTCGGCATCTTCGGCCCGAAACTCCTTATATTCGTCTATGGTCAACTTCAGTGCCTTGGCATCGACGGCCATCATCGCTGAATCAATCCGCATCCGCTTCACTTCGGAAAGCAGGGCGGTATTATTCATGCGGAAACGGTCGCGTTCTTCCGTGAGG
>ULMQ01042265.1_pt1 | contig 10968 bp, 8 predicted proteins | sample 1951701 | NCBI WGS metagenome assembly ULMQ01 (sample SAMEA4835555, study PRJEB28245) | human gut metagenome | biome: gut microbiome; material: fecal sample | place: Denmark | collected 2008
GCAAAAGAAACTGGTTAAGGAGCGCACCTTTGACGAAGCCGCAGGAAAGGCAAAGACCCGACTTCACTTTGAAGAACAGGAAAAACCGATACCCGGCGGCAAAAAAGGAAACCCGCTGTCCCGCCCCGCACAGGAAGCAGGGATTTTCGTCCACAACAAGATACATTCCGTTGAAAAGGACAATTCCGGCGTTGAGGGGGCGCATAAATCGGAGGAACTTGCCGAGCGCGGCGCGAAATACGGGGCGCGGAAGTTAAAACAGGGCTACCGCAGCCATAAGCTGAAACCTTACCGGGAAGCGGCAAAGGCAGAAAAGGCAGCATTTAAGGCAAACGTCAACTTCCAGTATCACAAAACCCTGCACGACAACCCGCAGCTTACTTCTAACCCGCTTTCCCGTTTCATGCAGAAACAGCAGATAAAACGCCAGTATGCAAAGGCGGCAAAGAAAGGAGGGGCAAAAGCCGCAGCGGAAGCCACAAGAAAGACGGCGAAGAAAACCGCCGAGGAAACGAGGAAAGCCGCCGCATTTGCGGCAAGACACCCGGCGGGCATTTTGATTGCAGTTGCCGCGCTGCTTCTCTTTATTATGATTTCCGCAGGGCTGTCCTCTTGCGGGGCTATGTTTTCGGGCTTGACAAACGGGGTGCTTGGCACTTCCTACACATCCGAGGACAGCGACCTTGTGGCAGTTGAAAACAACTATGCCGCATTGGAAAACGGGCTGCAAAGTGAGATTGACAATATCGAAAGCACCCACCCCGGCTATGATGAATACCGCTATGACCTTGACAGTATCGGGCATAACCCCCACGAACTTGCGTCTTACTTGACCGCCCTCTTGCAGAGCTACACCCCGCAGAGCGCACAGGCAGAGCTTGAACGTATCTTTTCCATGCAGTACACCTTGACGCTGACCGAGGAAGTGGAAATACGCTACCGCACCGAAACAAGCACCGACCCGGAAACCGGGGAAACCACCACCGAGGAAGTCCCTTATGAGTATCACATCTTAAATGTGAAACTGACAAACAAGCCGATTTCAGAGCTTGCGGAGGAACTTCTTACGCCACAGCAGCTTGAAATGTACCGGGTGTATTTGGAAACAAGCGGCAACAAACCGCTGATTTTTGGCGGCGGTTCTCCCGACGGAAGCCCGTCCGAGGATTTAAGCGGCGTGGAGTTTGTAAACGGTACGCGCCCCGGAAATCAAGAGCTTATGGAGCTTGCAAAGCAGCAAGTCGGAAATGTGGGCGGCTACCCTTACTGGTCTTGGTACGGCTTTAACAGCCGCGTGGAATGGTGCGCCTGTTTTGTATCATGGTGCTACAATCAAGCCGGAAAAAGCGAACCGCGCTTTGCGGGCTGCGAATGGCAGGGTGTCCCTTGGTTTCAGTCAAGGGGACAATGGGGCGCACGCGGCTATGAGAATATCGCACCGGGCGACGCTATCTTTTTCGATTGGGATTTAGACGGCGTTGCCGACCATGTGGGGCTTGTGCTTGGCAGGGACGGCAGCCGCGTCTATACCGTTGAGGGCAATTCCGGCGACGCCTGCAAGATAAAGAGCTATGACCTTAACTATCAATGTATCAAAGGCTACGGGCTGATGAACTGGTAAAGCAACCCCAAAAAGAAAGGAGAAATGACCTATGGCAAACAATAAAATTGACCGTATCAATAAGGAAATCGCAAAGACCCGCGAGAAAATCACAGAGTATCAGAACAAGTTAAAAGGACTGGAAGTGCAGAAAACCGAAGCGGAAAACCTTGAAATCGTGCAGCTTGTACGAGCTATGCGTCTGACCCCGCAGGAACTGAACGCTATGCTGTCCGGCGGCGGTATTCCCGGCATGACTGCCGCACCCGCAGAAGAAAACGAACAGGAGGAAAATGCAGATGAAGAATAAACTGAAAAAGACCATGACTGCCCTTTGTGCCGCCCTTATCCTTATGGGCGGTTTTTCTGTCCCTGCCTATGCACAGGGCGCAGCCACAGAGCCGCCCGCCGGGGACGCGACCAACGACAGTAATGTAGTTGTGGAGGAAAAAGAGGAAACGCCGCCCCTTACCCCAAAGGGAAACGCTACACTGGTTGACGATTACGGCGGCAATAAGCAACTTATCACTGTTACCACCAAAGGCGGCAACTATTTCTATATCCTCATTGACCGCGCCGCCGAGGGCGAACAGACCGTACATTTCCTAAATCAAGTGGACGAAGCCGACCTTATGGCACTGACCGAAAACGGCGAAGCTGCCAAAAAGCCGGAAATCTGTAACTGTACGGAAAAATGCGAAGTCGGAAAGGTAAACACGTCCTGCCCGGTATGTGTTACCAGTATGACAGGCTGCACAGGCAAAGAACCTACCCCAACACCAACGGAGCAGCCGGAAGAACTGAAAGAAAAAGGCGGCAATCCCGGTGTGGTGCTTGCCTTAGTCCTCTTTGCCCTGCTTGGTGGCGGCGCAGCGTTCTACTACTTTAAGTTTCTAAAGCCGAAGCAGAATGTAAAGGGCGATACCGACCTTGAAGATTTTGAATTTGAGGACTACGACGAGGACGAGCCGGAAGCAGATACCGGGGAAACTCCCGAAGATGAAGAAACGGAGGAAGAAACCCTATGACCCTGTTTACCAACAATCCCTTTGAAAAGATGATGATACAGAAACCGAACGGGCGGCGTGATAATGCGCCGCCTGTTCCTTATCCCCCTGCTTGTGCTTCCTGCCCTTACAAGGGACAGTCCCCTTGTGTGGGGTACTGTCTGAAACAGGTACAGGAGAAAAAGAAAACCGAGCCGGAACGCTGAAAGGAGGAACTTATATTTGATTTTAGTTATCGCAGAAAAGCCCAGTGTGGCACAGACAATCGCTGCCGTACTGGGGGCAAAGGAAAAGAAAGACGGATTTCTCACAGGAAGCGGCTATATCGTTTCTTGGTGCGTGGGACATTTGGTAGGGCTTGCGGAAGCTGCCACCTACGGGGAACAATATAAAAAGTGGAGCTATGACAGCTTACCGATTTTGCCGCAGGAATGGAAGTACACCGTTGCTTCTGACAAGGAAAAGCAATTCAAAACCCTAAAAGAGCTTATGCACCGGGCAGACGTTTCCGAAGTCGTCAATGCCTGCGACGCGGGGCGCGAGGGCGAACTCATTTTCCGCTTTGTCTATGAAATGGCGGGCTGCAAGAAACCTATGCGCCGCCTTTGGATTTCTTCTATGGAGGACAGCGCAATCAAAGAGGGCTTTTCCCGTCTGAAGAACGGCGAGGAATACGACGCGCTCTTTGCTTCCGCATTGTGCAGGGCAAAGGCTGACTGGTTAATCGGTATCAATGCCACCCGCCTTTTCTCTGTCCTTTACAATCATACCTTGAACGTGGGACGCGTACAGACCCCGACCTTAAAAATGCTTGTTGACCGGGACGCAGCGATTACCACATTTAAGAAAGAAAAATACTACCATGTGCGCCTTGTCTTATCCGGCGCGGAAGCTGCAAGCGAAAAACTATCTGACCGTTCCGAAGCTGACAAGCTGAAAGCTGCTTGCGAAGTGTCAAAAGCAGTCTGTGCTTCCCTTGTGAAAGAGAAAAAGACCGCAGCCCCGCCGAAGCTCTTTGACCTTACTTCTTTACAGAGGGAAGCAAACCGCCTGTTCGGTTATACCGCAAAGCAGACCCTTGACCTTGCACAATCTCTGTATGAAAAAAGACTTCTTACTTATCCGAGAACAGACAGCGCATTTCTGACCGACGACATGAGCGACACAGCGGCGGGCATTATCAAGCTGCTTTGTGGGAAATTTTCTTTTATGGCGGGAAAAGACTTCACGCCGGAGCTTGGAAAGGTGCTGAACAGTAAAAAGGTATCAGACCACCATGCCATTATCCCGACTATGGAGCTTGCAAAGACCGACCTTGCCACGCTGCCGGAAAGCGAAAGGAATATCCTTACCCTTGCCGGGGCGCGTCTGCTCATGGCGACCGCTGCACCGCATACCTTTGAAGCGGTTACAGCAGTTTTTGAATGTGCCAGACAGTCTTTTATCGCAAGGGGAAAAACGGTGCTGTCCGACGGGTGGAAAGAGATTGACCGAAGATACAGGGCAGCCTTAAAGAACAAGCCCGAAACGGACGACGCAGACAGTGACACAGAAAAGACCCTGCCGCCATTTACCGAGGGACAGACCTTTGAAAATCCGACGGCAAAGGTAACGGAGCATGACACAACACCGCCAAAACCTCACAACGAAGCGTCGCTGCTCTCTGCTATGGAGCGCGCCGGAAGTGAGGACACCGACCCGGACGCAGAACGCAAAGGGCTTGGAACTCCCGCCACCCGCGCCGCCGTCATTGAAAAACTGGTAAAGGGCGGCTTTGTGGAGCGAAAAGGCAAGCAGCTACTTCCCACAAAGGACGGTATCAATCTTGTGTGTGTCCTGCCGGACACCTTGACAAGCCCGCAGCTTACCGCAGAATGGGAAAACAATCTGACGCAGATTGCCAAAGGCAAGGCAGACCCCGCCGCATTTATGGAGGGTATCGAGGATATGGCGCGGGAACTGGTAAAGACCTATCCGTTTCTTTCTGATGATAAAGCGCAGATGTTCAAGCCGGAACGGGAAGCGTTGGGAAGCTGCCCCCGCTGCGGTTCTCCTGTCTATGAGGGAAAGAAAAACTACTATTGCAGCAATAAGGAATGTAGCTTTACCATGTGGAAAAATGACCGTTTCTTTGAAGAACGAAAAGTAACCTTTACCCCCAAAATTGCCGCTGCACTCTTACAATCCGGCAAAGTAAATGTGAAAAAGCTCTATTCCCCAAAGACGGGCAAAACCTACGACGGAACTATCGTATTGGCTGATACAGGCGGGAAATATGTCAACTACCGCATTGAACTGTCGAAGAAGAAATAACTGAATAGCAAGCATAGGAAAAGAGTACCCTTTTCCGTAAAATCCCTGCTTTCTCTACCGAGAACGGCGGGGATTTTTGCTTGTTGGGAAGTTTCCCAAACCCTCTGTTTTATGGAGGGTTTTACCCTCTGAAACCGAAGAAAGGAGGTTACACATGGCAAGTTTACGGGACACCGTAAAGGACTATCAAGAAGAATTAAGGGACGGTATCGCTTGGGTGGCGTTTTGGAAAACGGGACGTTCTTGGAACGCCGAATATTTCCACCTTGAAATGAGCGACTACATTTACCCGGAGGACAGAAGCCGCATGGAAGAAATCAAACAGGCTGACCCTGCCGCCGTTGTGGTAAACGGCTATTATTCCGGCTATCTTGGCGAGGATATGAACCTTGACGAGCTGACCGCCGGGGTGCGCCGCCACTACGAAAACGGATATAGCAATATCGGGGAATTTATCGAAGCCCACGACGACAGGCTGCCGCCGGAGCTTATCGAGGAAGCAAGAGCCGCCGCCCACGCTGCGGGGCTTCCTTTCTCTGAAAAAGCCTACCGGGACGGCGAAGAACCCGACCCCTATATTTTTGACGGGAGCATGAGCATGGAGGACTACGAACTTATGCACCGTATGATTGAAAACGAAAGGAGCGAACGCATGGTAGAAACGATTTTAAGCGGGTATCTTTCTAATCTTGGAAAGTACACCGAGGGCAGACCTGCGGGCGAATGGGTATCATTCCCCACGACTGCCGAGCATTTGAAAGAAGTCTTTGACCGTATCGGGATAGACGGCAAAAACTACGGGGAGCTGCATATCACAGAATACCAGTCCTCTATTGCAGGACTGGCAGGAAAATTGACCGAGCTTGAAAGCCTTGACGAACTGAACTATTTGAGCGAACTTTTGAAAATGCAGTTTGACGACGACCGGGAAAAATTTGTTGCAGCTATGGAATACGGCGACCATACAAGGGACTTGCAGGATATTATCAACCTTGCACAAAACCTTGATTGTTACTGGCTTTACCCGTCCGTACAGAGTGAGGAAGATTACGGGCATTATCTGATTGAAGAACTGGACGAGTTGGAGCTGCCCGAAGAAGCAAAAAAATATTTCATGTATGAGGAATACGGGCGGGACGCTGCTATCAATGACGGGGGCAGCTTTACCGAGCAGGGCTATATCTACAATAACCGCAACACCTTTACACAGTGGTACGACGGGCGCGACGTGCCGGAGGAATACCGGGTAACGCCGCAGCCGCCAGTACAGGAAAAGGAACAGGCAGACCTTGACGCTTCCGCAGCCATACAAACCGCCGCCACAGAGCAGCCCCCGGTTCTCCCGATTATCCTATCTTCTGAAAAGCCCGCCGATAAAATGAAAGAGATTACCGACCGACTGGAACAGGGAATTTTAGGACTGTATGAAAGCGACCGTTACGCCGATTATCTGCGTACCATGTCAAAATTCCATGATTACAGCCTTAACAATACAATCCTTATCGCCATGCAGGGCGGCAATCTTGTGAAAGGCTATAAACAATGGGAAAAGGAATTTGACCGCCATGTAAAGCCCGGAGAAAAAGCTATCAAGATACTTGCACCGTCCCCGTTTACCGTCAAGAAGCAGGTGGAAAAAATCGACCCGGACACCCAAAAGCCTGTTTTCGATAAGGACGGAAAACCTGTTACCGAAGAAAAAGAAATCAAGATACCCGCTTTTCGTGTAGTATCTGTCTTTGATATTTCACAGACCGAGGGAAAAGAACTTCCTGCCCTTACCTATGAGCTTACGGGCAACGTGGAACAATACAAGGATTTTTTCGCTGCCCTTGAAAAGACTTCCCCGTTTGCTATGGGATTTGAAGCACTAAGCGGCGGCGTAAAAGGACGCTGCAATTATGAGGAAAAGCGTATCTTCATCAACGAGGGCATGGACGAATTGCAGAATATCAAGACCGCAATCCATGAAATCGCCCACGCCACGCTGCATGATACCGCCCTTGCCATGCCGGAACGCCCCGACCGCCGCACCCGCGAGGTACAGGCGGAAAGCGTCGCCTATGCGGTCTGCCAACATTACGGGCTTGATACGTCGGACTATTCTTTTGGGTATATCGCCGGGTGGAGCAGCGGAAAAGAACTTGCAGAACTGAAAGGCTCTCTTGAAACAATCCGCAGCACCGCCGCAAATCTGATTGATACCATAGACGGACATTTTGCAGAAATCCAAAAGGCACAGGATAAGGAACAGACCACCGAACAGGCACAGCCCGCACAGGAAGCCGCCAAACAGCCCGAAACAAAAGCAGCCGCGCCGGAGCTTCCCGAAGAAACAGCCCCGGTACAGGAAAAAGAAGCACAGCCGGAACAGGCTGCACCCGCCGCCCCTTATTATACTATCAATGAAGCTGCCGCCAAACGTGCAAAGGATATGAACAGTTTTTCCGATTATAAGCAAGGCAGCGCGACGGCTGAATACAGGCACTATGTAGATGAAGCCGTACAACTTGCAGAAAGGCAGAAACAGCGGGTAGACCCGATGTACCATGAGAAAATCGACAGCCTGCTTGACACCTATGCCCGGAAACTGGCGGCGAACATGAATAAAGGCTATGAGATTGACGCGCGTGTTCCCTCTATCCTGATTGCGGGCGGCTCTAACTTCCCCACAAGGAAGAAAGAAAAGCAGAACGCAGCCCGCGACAGCAATTACCGGGAATGGCAGGACATACAAGGGCTTCTTGATAAAATCCGCAGTACCGGCATGGGCGGTATCAGCGCAGACGACCCGCAGGCAGTACAGAAGTTAGAAAAGAAACTGGAAAGCCTTGAAAAATCACAGGAAACCATGAAAGCCGTAAACGCCTACTACCGCAAGCATAAGACCCTTGACGGCTGCCCGCATTTACCGCCGGAGGAACTGGAAAAATTGAAAGCAGACATGGCGAGCAGTTGGCATTTGGAGGACAAGCCCTTTGCGACTTGGGCGTTATCCAACAACAGCGCAGAAATCCGGCGCGTGAAAGACCGTATCAAATCCCTTTCACAGCAAAAAGAAATCGGTTTTGTAGGTTGGGAATTTGACGGCGGCAAGGTGGAAGCAAACACCGAAGCGAACCGACTGCAAATCTTCTTTGAGGATAAGCCGGACGAAGCCACGCGGGAAGCCTTAAAAAGTAATGGCTTCCGTTGGTCGCCAAAAGCCGGGGCATGGCAGCGGCAGCTTACCAGTAACGCCTACTATGCGGCTGATTATGTGAAAGCGATTGCTCCCCTTACCGGGGAAAAGCCTACCGAGTTACAGCGGGCGCATATCCGGCAGCAAAAGGTAGCTGCACAGGAACAACCCGCACAGGAGCAGCCGGAGCAGGAAGCCCCACAGGACAAAGACACCTTTTCCATTTATCAGATAAAAGGCGGGGACGAAACAAGGGACTTGCGTTTTGAGCCTTACGACCGTCTGATTGCCGCCGGACACCGGGTAGACCCGAAAAACTATGCCCTTGTCTATTCCGCACCTCTTACGCCGGGGACTTCCCTTGAAGATATTTACACCCGCTTTAATATCGACCACCCGAAAGATTTTAAGGGACACAGCATTTCTGTTTCCGACGTAGTGGTGCTTCATCAGAACGGGCAGGACACCGCCCACTATGTAGACAGCTTCGGTTATAAGAAAGTGCCGGAATTTTTGCAGCCGGAAAACTATCTGAAAACTGCCGAGCAGACCACCGAGCAAAACTACAACATGATTGACGGGCAGATAAACAACACCCCGACCGTCGCAGAATTGGAAGCAAAGGTAAAGACAGGAGAAACCATTTCCCTTGTTGACCTTGCGGAAACTGTCAAGGCTGACAAGGAACGTGGCAAGGCAGCAAAAACGGAAAAGAAGCCCTCTATCCGGGCGCAGCTTAAAGCAGCGAAAGAACAGACACCGAAGAAACAGGCAAAACAGAAAACACAGGATTTGGAAAGGAGCTGACGCATGAATAAGTTTGAAAACGTGGATATTTTCGCTTCTCTTGACGCTATCATGCGGCAGAATACAGGATTTTTCCAAAGTGATTTTGACATTGACAAGGAGATTATCGCAAAAGCAGCGGCAAGCCCTAACAGAGAGGATAAGACGCTGCTATGGTTTTGCCGCCCGTCCGGGACGCATTGTTTTAAGGAGCGCGACGTGTTCCTAAAGGATACCGCCGCCCACAATACATGGTGTTTTTACAAAGAGCAGACCTGCGACCGCGTTCTTGCCTATGCCGTCGAGCTGACGGGCAGGGAGCGCGGGAAAATCAAAGGCAATCTTTATGAGCTTGACTATGCAAGGCAGTATGAGCGCGTTAAGGACAATGCGCTTGCCGCCGACACAGTCAAGTTGATTTATGAGCATGGGACAAGGGAGATACCCGCCGGACAGCATTTTAACGGAAATCCCGATACTTCTTTAGGGAAGTTTGAACACTTTGAAGCAGTACCCAACGACCCGGACGCGCTACAATTCCTTTTACGGGAAGAAAAGCAAAAACGGGATAAACTGACACCGGGCGACTTCAAGGAACATACCGCCGCCCTGCGTGCTGGGCTGATTGAAGCCGAAGCGCGGCGCATTGTGCAGGAAATGAAGCGCAGGGACACGCCCAATAGCCCTAATAGGACACATTTCATGGTGGAGCTGTCCCCGACATTTATGCAGCTTGCGTCCTCTAAGGACACCGACCGTCTGTTTTCCATGTTGCCCTATAAGACACTTTCCTTTTCCAAAATCGAGGGCAGACATGGAACATACGCCTTGATTGATAAAAATGAAAACCGGGGCACAGATATTCGCAGGGTGCGCCCCTCAATCCGGGCGCAGCTTGCCGCTGACAAAAGAAAAGCCGCCCCGAAAAAGGCGGCTGTAAAATCAAAAAATCACGAATTGGAGGTATGAGCATGATTAGACTGACAGTTGAAGAAACAAACCTGTTGAGCATTTACAATGAGGACGGCAAACGTGGGCTTACAGAAAACATCAACGCTGCGCTGCCGTTCATGGACGAGGATATGCGGGAACTGGCGAAACGCACCCTTGCGAAAATCGCACCTCTGACAGAAAATGAGTATGCGGAGCTTGCTATTTTCGCCGCTGATGAGGTATGACCGGGATAAAGCGGCTTACACCACCCCAAAGCCGGAAAGTCAACAGCCTTATAAAAAAGGAGTGCTGCAACTGCGATAACGGACACTGTATTTTACTGGACGACGGGGAGGAATGTGTCTGCCCGCAGCTTATTTCCTATTCGCTTCTTTGCAAATGGTTTCAGACCGCCGTATTGCCCCTTGATAAGCTGCTGTATGCAGAGCTTTTCAAGACCGAGGATAAAAAGCGTTGTACCGAGTGCGGAACTTCTTTTGCGTCCACCTCTAACAGCGTCAAATACTGCCCGGACTGCCGGAAGCGTATTACCCGCAGACAGGCAGCGGAGCGCATGAGAAAACGGCGCGCCCTTGTTACGTAGTAGGGGCAAAAAAAGCCTTGATTTACGGGGCTTTCAGTGCTTGAAAATGACGCGGCAAGGGTTTTATACCTTATCCCCTAAAAATGACGTTCTATTGCGTAACAGATACCAAAAACGCACCTACATAAAACAGGGCGCGGACAGTCTTTTGTTGGCTGTCTGCGCCCTGTTCTTTTACTTTATTCGTGCAGTTCTTCTATATCCTTTATTCGGTTTTCCAATAGGATATACAGCTCTCCATTCTCTCCCCTTATAACCAGAGTATCATTTTCATCGGAATAAGTTCCATTTTCCACACATTCTATATATCCGATAAGTGTATTTCCGTCCTCAAAAGTAATTTGGATTTTACTGTCTGCGTTAATATAAGTTTCTACGCCATAACTGCCATTTTCTAATGTTATTCTGTAACATGGTGTAATACCAACCATTTTCATAATTATTCCCGTTCCTTTCCTTTCTTCCGTTCCGGCTCTTTGCCTTGCCGCAAAATATTGTCTATGTTCTGTTTGATAACGTCGTATTCCTTGACCTGTTTTTTCAG
>ULMQ01042848.1_pt1 | contig 10737 bp, 8 predicted proteins | sample 1951701 | NCBI WGS metagenome assembly ULMQ01 (sample SAMEA4835555, study PRJEB28245) | human gut metagenome | biome: gut microbiome; material: fecal sample | place: Denmark | collected 2008
GTCGCTATCTGCCAAGCGGTCGGGAAAGAGGCGGTACATGTGCTCGATCCGACCTTGTTGCTTGCGAAGGAGGAGTATCTGTCTCTTTCACGAGATATACCCCCAAGCCCTTCTCCTTACATTTTTATATATAGTATCAATATTTCAAGTAATGAGGAGATATGTTGGCCGGAGCTTCGAGGTTTCACAGAGAGAGAGGGACTATCGTTGGTGGTGACACCCGCCAGCGGATATTTACCCGGTCGTGAACTATTTCAAGGGGTGGAATATCGTTACGCCACTATTCCGGAATGGCTTTCCCTTATCCGGCATTCCGGCCTTGTGGTGACCACCTCTTTTCATGGGGTGGCTTTCTGTATCCTGTTCCATAAGCCTTTCGTTTATTTCCCTTTGTCCGGCACGCATGCCAAAGGGAACAGCCGTGTATTAAACATGCTTTCCAAACTAAGCTTGTCGGATAACGTCTGGAAAGCCCCCGGAGATTTTGAACGGATTTATCATCTCCCGATAGATTGGGACAAGATAGAGGAGTCGCTGGCACCTTTACGTGAGCGATCCGTGACGTTTCTGCGGGAAGCGTTGAAGTAATGATTTCGTGAATATGAAAATTGGTTATTTGTCTCTATAGTACTATGATAGAAACATTTATCTTATATAATGCCATATTGTTGCTGTCCGTATTATTCGCATATTATGCAGAACATTCTAAAACGAGACGCTCACGTATCCTTGCTCGTTACAGCCTCTTTATGGTACTTTTCGTGCCCTCTGTTCTACGATATGATATTGGTACTGATTATGCAAGTTATGTGGATTCTTTTAATTTTTCTTCCGAATACAAACAAACAGAAATAGTTTTTTATGCTTTGATCCTTTTTTTAAGGAATCTTCAGTTGCCTGCGCATAGCCTTTTCGTTTGTTCTGCATTTATAACCTATTTTCCTTTGCTGTTCTTGCAAAGAAAGAACTATACGTGGAAAATTTTGATGTATGTGTTGTTGTGCTATTTATTGTCTTATTCTGCGATAAGGAATATGATTTCTTTGTCTCTCGTAATCTTAGCATTCGATTTGTTTTTTAGAGGTAAAAGATGGGGGGCTTTCATAATATATCCATTGTCTGTCTTGTTTCATGCTTCCTCATTTGTTTTCCTGCCATTCTTTTTTGTAAATAGGATGCATTGCAATAGAATTATTCTCCTGCTCATTTCATCGTTTTTATTATGTATATGTTATACAGATATGTTTTTTGTTTTGTTGAACAATGACTTGTTCTTGAATTCATATTATGGAGGATATATGTTTAGTGTTTATGGGGTTGAGCCTTCCTATAATACGGGATATGGTGCGTTTTCGAAAATATTGTTTGCGGCGATAGTTTTTTTGTCTGTCTTGTTCTCGAAGACTAAAGATAATGCTGTGATTTATTTTTCATTGTTTTATTTTATATCATTGGTCTTAATGACAAAGGTTAGTATTTTTTTAAGATTGGCAGATGCAGCTGCAATAACATTGGTGTTTGCTCTCCCCTTATGCTTGAGTGTATGGCGTGAGAAAAAGATTATAGCTTTGAAATATCTCATGGTGTTGTTTTATGTTGTTTTATTTGAGATGTTTATTTATGCTAATAATAGGGGCCTAAAAGAAGGAAATGTTGGTGTTTCTCCTTATCAAACAATATTTTGTGAATAATTATGAGAGTTGCTTTTTTATTGAATGATGCGGGATTGTATGGAGCAAATCTTTCGCTTTCTAATATGATTAAGTCGTATGGCTTTAAGGATTGTTTGGTTTTGTCTCCATCAGAAGGCCCTTTCTTGTCGCTGTTGAAAGAAATGGGCGTATCGTATAAGGTTGTTCCATTTAAATTTAATATGGCGACTTATAATAAGAATTTTTTAAGTTTTATATTATATCCTGTTAGGTTTTGTTATTATTGGATTCTTAACAAGTATTCTTATCCTTTGATATTAAAAATTATAGAAGAGAATGGTATAGATGTTATTCATTCGAATAATAGTTGGATTAGTATTGGCTTTGAAATCGCAAAACAAAAGCGGATTAAGCATGTTTGGCATTTGAGAGAAATGTCAGATTTACATTTCTATATGCGGTCATTTAAACCTTTTGAAAAGTTATGTGAGGATTTCAATAATTCGGATTCTGTCATTTGTGTGTCTGAAGCGGTAAAGAGGCATTTTCATATTCGGAATAAGAACGCAGTGGTTCTTTACGATGCGGTCGATTCTATCCGTAATATTCAAGATGTGCATTATGAGAAGGAGAATTATTTCTTGTATTGTGGTGGCTTAAGTGAAAATAAAGGTGTTTTGGATGCTATATCGTCATTTTCAAAAGTGTCACGCAATCGCAATATTCGGCTGTATATAGCGGGAACCGGATCTGCTCATTTCGTCAAGAAGATGAAATCGCTTATAGAAAAAGAGGGGATAGAGGGAAAAGTCGTCTTGTTGGGATACCGTACGGATGCCAAGGAGTTGATGAGGAAAGCGGTTGCATTATTAATGTGTTCCTGGCATGAGGCATACGGGCGAGTGACGGTGGAGGCTATGATGAATGATTGCGTGGTTATCGGAAGGAATTCGGGTGGGACATCGGAATTGATAGAACATGAGGAAACCGGATTCTTGTTTGATTCGAATAGCGAATTGGAGGCATTGATGGAGAAAGTCTTGGATATGGATACGACCATTATTCGAGATAAAGCGAGGGAGAAAGCCATTCACTCGTTTACGGAGGAGGTCTATGGCGAGCAATTAAAAAAGGTCTATGATAATTTGTTAATTCAAAACCACAAAACAACACAGGAATGAGTATCAAGTCTTACAAGCAATATATCGATAGATGCGAGGTTGTTTCTTTCGATGTGTTCGACACGCTGATAAAAAGGAACGTAAGGACACCCAAAGATGTGTTCTCGTTGGTGGAAAGAGAGGCGTTAAAACGTTTCGGTGTCTCTATGGAAGGATTCAGGGATAAGCGTGTATGTGCGGAGCGAACGGCCCGCGAATTGTCCGATCGCGAGGAGATCTCGTTTGGGGAAATTTACGATCAATTGCCTTATGAGGAGGAGATTAAATCGTCCTTATCGCAGCTGGAACTGGAGATGGAGTATGCGTTGACTACCGTGAATCTAGAAATCAAGGAGGTTTATAAGTATGCCATTGACCGGGGGAAAGAGGTGATTATCGTCTCCGATATGTATTTGGATCGGGCTTTTATTGAGCGTCTTTTATTGAAATGCGGTTATAACCAGTATAAGAAAATATACGTCTCCTCGGAGACCGGAGTCCAAAAATATACCGGCAATATGTATAGGATGATATTGCGGGAGAACTCATACAGCCCCGGAAAAATAGTACATATAGGGGATGCTTTGATGGCGGATTATATACGTCCGAAATTGTCCGGTATCCGATCCGTTCATATACCAAGAGAGGTCAACCATACGCTTTATTGTCGGAAATCTAAAACGGGAGAACTCGATTCGGATTCTTTGTATAGCTTTATCAATAATACGGTATCGGAATCGGGTGATCGTTTGTTTCGTATCGGATATGAGACCTTGGGACCTCTTTTGTATGGGTTTTGTGTTTGGCTGCATGAATATAAATTACGTTTGGGAATCGATAAGTTTCTGTTCCTTTCTCGTGACGGACAAATCATGCGTGCCGCTTATAAGATATTATATCCTAAGGAGGATACTGAATATGTATATGCTTCAAGGAGAAGTTTATTAGTCCCGATATTACGCCATTGCAAGGATATAAAAGCCATGTTGGACAGGCTCTCTATATATCGTTATACATCGGTCAGAACGATGTTGGATTTGTTGGGGTTAGATTATAAGGAATATGTCTTGGCACTTGGTCGTTATGGACTTGATCTGGATGATTCTTTTTTGAAAAAAGATTTTTTAGAGAATAAGGATTTATCGAGTTTCCTAAAGGAATTACTTCCCGATATTATTGAGAATTCGGAAGAAGAATTTCTCTCTTTACAGTACTACATCGATCGTTTAAACCTATCCGGAAAAGTAGGGATTATCGATATAGGTTGGCGGGGACGTTTACAGAAGGCTTTGGAGGAAATGTTGCCGGAACTAGGAAAGAATATGGAAATTATGGGATTCTATCTAGGTATCATGTTGGATAAGGAAAACGCTTTCGGCTATCTGTATGGCTCGGAAGATTCCGAGGAAAAGGTGATGGTGCGATCCTTCGAGGGGTTACTGGAGATGTTGTTCAGTGCGGATCACGGCTCGGTGAAACGGTATAAATCGGATCAAACTATTGAATTGTATGATTTTGAATATGATGGGAACAGTAAGTTGAGAAATGATTTCAAGGATCTCCTAAAGATACGGGAGGGGGCTTTATGCTTTGTCAAGCGGTTCTGTGAGAATTCCTTGTCGGATGTCATCCGCTGGGACAAGACGATGGCTTTCGATGCGATCTGCCGTTTGGGAACGGAAACCCGTCAGTCGGACTTAAATCGGTTCGGAAATTGGTCTTTTTATGCCAATAATACGATTTCCCCGTTGGCTAAACCTAATCGTGGCGTTTACTTCAGTTTTTTGAAATTGAAAAAGGGTATTTCCTCATCACCTTGGAAAATAGGTTATTTAAAACGTTTTCTAAAGATACCGTTGCCGTATTTGAGAATATATAAGTGGTTTATGCATGATCAATAGTAGATAAGGAAACCGATAGGCTTACAAAAAGGATCTTATTCTTTGTGCCTGTTGACAGATTCCTCAAATAATAATTTTAAACCATATAGAGATGATTTATGATTACCTTATCGTCGGTTCCGGTCTCTTTGGAACCACAATGGCCTACCTCCTTCATCAAAAAGGATATAAATGTTTGGTTATAGACAAGCGCTCGCATATAGGGGGTAATGTCTATACGGAGTCCGTGAATGGCATCAACGTACATAAGTATGGGGCGCATATTTTTCATACCAGTGACAGGAGGGTATGGGAGTTCGTGAACTCGTTGGTTGAGTTCAATCGGTACACCAACTCTCCTGTGGCAAATTATAAGGGAAAACTGTATAATTTGCCTTTCAATATGAATACTTTCTATCAGATGTGGGGGGTGACGACCCCGGAGGAGGCTAAGGAGATGATAGAGAAGCAACGGAGAGAGTCCGGAATCCTTAGCCCTAAGAATTTGGAAGAACAGGCTATATCTTTGATCGGGAAGGATATTTATTATACGCTGATCAAGGATTATACAGAAAAACAATGGGGACGTAAGGCTACGGAACTTCCTGCGTTTATCATTAAACGACTTCCTGTGCGTTTCACTTTCGATAATAATTATTTCAATGATAAGTATCAAGGTATCCCGGAGGGCGGATACACGAGGATGATCGAGAAAATGCTAGATGGCGTGGAGGTTCGTTTGAATACGGATTATTTCGGGAATCGAGAATATTTTGATTCGATAGCGGATCGGGTAATCTACACGGGGGAGATTGATCGCTTCTTTGATTATCGCTTTGGGTATTTGGAGTATCGAACCGTGAGTTTCGAAACAGAGTTATTGGAAGGTGTTCCTAATTTCCAAGGGAATGCCGTGGTGAACTATACGGATGCCGATACTCCTTATACCCGTATTATCGAACATAAACATTTTGAGTTTGGACAACAACCGGACACGGTGATCTCAAGGGAGAATTCCAAGGAGTGGAGACCGGGGGATGAGCCTTATTATCCGGTGAACGATAAACGGAACAGTGAGTTGTATGTTCGGTACAAGGCCTTGGCAGACGCAAAAGAGAAGGTGGTCTTTGGCGGTCGGCTGGCGGAATATAAATATTATGATATGCATCAGGTGATCGCAAATGCGTTGGAGTTGGCGGAAAAATTTAATTAAACTTGGAATGATTATGGGAAAGAAACTCACGCAAGTTTCATTTTTATTTGTTTTTGCAACACTGTTGGTTGTGATAGGCCATGCGGATATTACCTTGGATTACAGAGATCTCTGGATTTATAAATGGGTGTATTCATTTCATATGCCTCTTTTCTTTTTCTTGTCTGGATTCTTGTTTGCGTATACATATCCAGCAAATAAAATGCAAGGAATGAGATTCTTTCCATTCATGAGGAAAAAGGTCAAGCGGCTCTTATTGCCTTTCTTATTTATTAATAGTGTGATTTTTGTTATTAAGTCACGTTTTGTTCCTGCGGAGTTGATGCAGAATCCGTTGACGTTTAGTTTCTCCTCGTGGGTGGAGAGTATGCTTTGGTATCCGATTGGATTTATGTGGTTTTTACCGACGTTGTTCATGATATTCGTATTCTTTTCGCTTTTAAGGAAATGGATATATGTTAACGTATATTTACAAATGGGGGGGGTAATTTTGCTGTTTGTGTTAAGTTATGTGATGCCTAATATGCAGTTTATGCAAATATCGGTTGCTGTTCATTACTCCGCTTATTTCGGTTTGGGAATTCTTTATTGTATTTATAAGGGGAGGATAGATGCTATTCTGCTACGATATAAGTATGGAATGTTTTTGGGATCGTTTGCTTTATCCGCTAGCTTATTGCCATGGAAATTGGTTGCCGCATTAGTAGGTATCGTATTCAGCCTGATTTTATCGCTTATAGTGGAGAAGCGTAGCGGGGTAGGCTTGATACATCTATCCGACTACACCTATACTGTGTTCCTGCTTTCTTATTTCCCGCAGATGCTTGTGCGCGGACCTATTGCCCATGCTTTTCCGGAGGTGAACCAATATCTGTTTTCGTGTGTCTCGTTTGTGTTGGGATTCTCGTTACCCATCCTCTTTGGCGTGATATATCGTAGGGTAAAGGATGCGAATAGGCTGACAAGATTTGTCGGTCTTTTGGTGGGATTATGATTATAAAGAGAAAAATATAATACAATGTCTGAAAATATGGAAAAGGGATTGGTCTCGATCATTACCCCTATGTATAAAGGGGCTGAGTTTGTTGGCGATACGATAGAATCTGTCTTGAAGCAAACGTATACGAATTGGGAGATGATTATCGTAGATGATTGCTCGCCGGATGATGGGGCGGGGATCAACGTCGTGAAGCGGTATGCGGATCCGCGGATCAAATTGATAGAGAGCAAGGTGAACAAAGGTTCTTCTGGGGCGAGGAATATTGCGTTGAAAGAGGCGAAAGGACAGTATATAGCGTTCTTGGATTCGGATGATATGTGGCCGGAAGAGTATTTGGAATCACAAGTGAATTTTTTGCAAACGGAGAAAGCTATTATAGTTTATGCTTCAGTACAACATATAGAAGAACATTCTAAGCGATACTTGGGAGTTCCATTTCCCCGTCCGAAAAAGGTTAAATATGATGATTTGTTAAAATTATGTCCGATTTGTCCTTCTGCTACGGTTTATGATGTGTCCAAATCGAAGAAATATTATTTTGATGAGCAATTAGGGAGTCTCAGGGATGATTATGTTTATTGGCTAAAAATCCTGAAAGAGGTACCATATGCTTATGGAAATTTGACTGTAACAATCTCCTATAGAGATAGGGTCACGGCAGTTACTTCTAATAAAATAAGAATGATAAAGCCTCAGTGGCTGGTACTTCGAAGAGTAGAAAAATTATCATTAATAAAAAGTTTGTATTGTTTAGTTTATTGGGGAATAGTAGGGGTCGTAAGAGAAAAATTGTACTATAAGCTTTAATAGTTTATGTTATACCGCTAGATATGAATATTTTGTTACTGGATGCTCATACGGTTCAATCCATTTCCGTAGCTCGTTCTTTGAAAGAGAATGGTCATGTTATATTTGGTTTCATTGAATCTAGGTTATCTTATGGTTATGTCTCTAGGTTTGTAGATCATAAGATCCTTTGTCCTATCTTGCGTGATGTTCCCTCTGAATACTTGAATTTTTTAGTTGATTTCTTGGGGAAAAATCCACAAGATGTTATTATTCCAATGTATAATGATAGCGCAGAGTTGTTGAGCCAAAATAAGGAGAGGATAGAAAATTCTTTTTCCGTGAAGTGTGCCATTCCACATTATGATACTTTTATAAAGGCACATGACAAAGAAAGATTGATGGATGTTTGCAAGCAACGATCATTTCCACACCCTCGGACTGCATTTCTTTCGTCAAAAAATCTGCATGAAGTAGTATCTTATGTTGGCTTTCCTGCTTTAATCAAACCGAATATTTCATCTGGGGCTAGAGGGATTATGCTTGTGCATGAAGAGAAAGAGCTATTAGACAAATGGCCTGCCATAGAACGAGATTTTGGTCGTTGCACTTTACAGGAATATGTTGATCATACAGGGATCTATTATAATGTGATGCTTTATCGTGATAAGAGCGGGGGGTGCCATGAAGCCGTAATTATTCGAATCATGCGTTATTTCCCTTTAAAAGGAGGGACTAGTTGTTATTGTGAGACGATTCAAAATGAGACTTTGGTCTGCATCTGTAAAGATATTTTAGATGCTTTGGATTGGGTTGGTTTTGCCGACTTTGATATTATGGAGAGCAAATCGGGGGAATATAAAGTTATAGAAATAAATCCTCGTGTACCGGCAAGTATACATGCTGCATATATAGCAGGAGTTAATTATCCGGAAATGATCGTTCATGATATGAAGGATGAACCGATCTTAACTTATACTTATCATATCGGAAAAGTATTACGTTTTTGGGGACTGGATGTTATGTGGTTTATCTTTTCTCCCCAAAGATTTAGTTCCCATCCCTCTTGGTTCTGCTTTTTAGGTAAGAATATATTTTATCAGGATGGATCTTTAAAAGACCCTTTACCAATGTTGATGGGTATATTATCTGGTTTGGTGAAATATCTGAATCCTTCTTTTCGAAAATCTAAATTAAGATCTTGATTTAACAAAATATGAACATACTAACTTTCGACATCGAGGAATGGTTTCATCTCCTCGATAACGATTCTACACGCTCTGAAGAGCAGTGGAAAGGGTTTGAAGTGCGTATCTATGAGAATATGGAGCGCATTTTTCGTATCTTGGAGGAGACTGATACGAAGGCTACTTTTTTCGTGATCGGCTGGATCGCCAAGACATATCCGGATATCGTGAGGCAGATCGCATCCAAGTATCAGGTGGGAAGCCATACGATGAATCATCAGTTAGTGTGGCAACAATCGAGGGAGGCATTCAAAGAGGATGTCTCTTCTTCCATAAAATTGCTGGAGGATATAACGGGACAGAAGGTAGAGGCTTTTCGTGCGCCGGGCTTCTCGATCCGTGAGAGCGAGGGGTGGGCTTTCGAGATATTGCATGAATTGGGAATTCGTATGGATAGCTCGGTTTTTCCTGCGCATCATGCGCATGGAGGAATGCCATCATATGTTTCTGCGGTGCCTAGCTGGGTGGAATATAACGGAATAAGGATGAAAGAATTCCCGATCGTGTATCGTAAGATATTGGGAAAGCATATCGTTTTCTCTGGAGGAGGCTATTTCCGCTTGGTTCCCTATAGATTATTGAGGAAATGGACACGTGAATGTCCGGAATATTTGTTGGCTTACATCCATCCTCGTGATCTGGATGCGGAGCAACCGATGATTGAGGACTTAAATTATATCCGTCGTTTCAAATCGTATTATGGCTTGCGTGGAGCGGAAGAGAAATTGAAACGATGGCTTATGGATTTTGATTTTATGGACTTACGTACGGCGGATGGTCTGATAGATTGGAAGGCAGCTCCTATTGTCGAAATTACTCCCAGTCTTTGTTCCGCAACAAATCTCCGCAGCCAGTCCTAACCTCTTCAATGATTCGTATGCAGCGCGGTTTATTCATCTTGTTTTTAGTACCGATGGTTATCATGTCTTGAATGGTGGGATGTCCGGTTCCATTGACCGAAGTCGCATGTTCACCATTATAACCCTCTGTGCATAGGGTGAGATCGTAGGCGGGAGCAAGATGCCATTGCCATGTGCTGGTATCACTTTTCTGTATTGTGAAACTGAAATTCTTGCAATGATCATCTTTGTTGTCTGTGAAATAGTTGAAAACCATACGACGAAACATTTCTTCCACTTCTAAAGGATTCTGCGTTAGATAGCCAGTTAGGGCCAGTAAGTTGCTATAATCGAGAATTGGGTTGGATAGTGGAATGTTAAGCAGCCCTCCGGCTGTGACTGTATGCAAACGTTCTCCATCTTGCGAGATGTCGAAGCGGCGTGTCGTGAAATACTTACCGTTGATCAGTTTGAAGTCTGGAACGCGGATGCCACATTGTCGTGCTAACTCATTGTAATGAAATTCTATCAATCCCATGTCTTGAGGGTCGTATGTATGGCGGAACTTCACCATCCAATGCCCTTCATTGTTGGAGAACAATGCCTTGGGTCTGCATCCGCCGCTATTTCGGCTGTTAAAAAGAAGAAGTTCTACGTCATCGTCGTTCTTCTCATGCAACACTTCTAAGGCCTTTTCTTGCAGCAGATCGAAATCAAGGGGCTCATGCGAAGTACCTATGCTGGTTTCCGGTTCGTATGTGAGTGCTCCCATACCCCCATTTCCCACTAGACTTAGACGGTCGAGCGCTGACAATTGGGTATCGTTGATGCCTTCTTTGAGCAAGGCCTTATGCAAGAGGTTGCGACCATAGCCATCGGGCAGACTGTCTTCGAAAACACCGAAATTCCCATAAAAAGGTGAGGGCTTTGCGATGAACAATCCCGGTTTCAGCGGAAGTT
>ULMQ01010605.1_pt1 | contig 10694 bp, 9 predicted proteins | sample 1951701 | NCBI WGS metagenome assembly ULMQ01 (sample SAMEA4835555, study PRJEB28245) | human gut metagenome | biome: gut microbiome; material: fecal sample | place: Denmark | collected 2008
TTAATGAACCACGTTTAGAAACTTTTAATGAGCCATCTTTATGCGCAATGTCAGCAATAATATTTCCAGCTGCTTCATGACATGGAATTGTTATTCTAAAAAAGGTTCGTTCTTCATCAGTAACCACATTAGCTCGTGGTGAACCATTATTCATCAAAACATTCTGAATAGTAGGAATACCAGTACTACGACCTTCAGTCAAATCGAGTTCTTTAAGATATTCTCCGAGTCTGCGATTACGATATCGCTTTGATACTAAAACTTCACATCTTGAAATATCAGCTGCAGATATACTCCTGTCAGGACCGCCAACATTCTGTATGGTAATTCCTTGCGGTTCTATGGTGATAACCACTGGTTCCCATTCACGATAATCTCTATGATATAGTGAATTTGTTACACTCTCTTCCAATGCTTGATATGGATATGAGAAAAACTTTTGGCTCCGGTTGCTATCCTTTGGCTTTATTATCGTCTGCATAACAAGCATGCGATTCAGGTATTCCAATGTTCTTTCAATAATCTGCGTAATAGAACCTTTAATAACAGGTCCTTCATATAAATTGTTTGGGTTATTCAATCTTCCTTCTGGGAAATATACGATTTCCACCTGTGTGCGTTTGAAGAACTTACTTGGGTCTTCACAAAACATCATTGCAGCTACATTTCTAAGCATACGATTTTCTTTGGGGCCAACATATAAATCCATTTGTTCCAGAATATTCTCTAAAGGTTTTGTGTATAATTCATTGGCAAGTTTACTGCCAACCTTAACCAAATATTCTCGTAACAGAAGTATTGAAATATCCTCTACTTTAATATCGAGGTTTCCACGTTCGTCAAATGGAATACGACTTGCTAATTCACGTAATTCATCGAGGACTTCACCCTTAGCAATTATACTGCTCGTACCACTACGGATATAGAAATATTCCTTTGTTATACTTTTAGCTGTTACGTTCTCAGGAACAGAATATGGTCGGTTTATTCCTGCAGGACACCATATAACAAGTACAACCTTACCATCAACTTCCTCCACACTCGTTCGAGGCATATAGTAAGGTGAAATTTTGTTATTGTAACCCACCATGTCCTGCAATATTCCATCTATCATTTCTGTAGGGATTCCATTCACAGGACGAATAGCTACTCCTGTTGCTTCGTCTGTATCAACACCAACCACTATATAACCACCACCAAGATCGTTAAAATCATTTGCAAATGCACATACACTATGGTATATGCTTGCCGGATTCCATCCCTTTTTAAACTCTATTCGGTTGGATTCTATTTTCTGCTTATTCAGAAGGTCGTCTATATTTATTGCAAGTGCCATATTTCTAATCGATTATACTCTCTGAATTATCACAATGTTTCTCTTTGTTTTTCAGGACTAGTTCCTTACTCGTATTGGCATAACAATATACACAGAAATGACGACAAGTATTATACATACCTATATCTTTACTTACCATACATCCGCATACCTTACGTTGACCAGAATCCTTTATTTTCTTTTCCCTATCCGGTAAAGGTGGCAACTGACCGAACATATCACGTTCAGGCCATTTTAACGTATGGAGATAATAAATCAATTCTTCATCATCTGCAAAAATTCTTTTCATTAGTTCTCCATCAATGCAACGATTATGCTCTATACCATATTTTTCAAGTTCAACTTCTTCACCACAGGTGGCCATAGCTATATTCCAACCTTCGGATTTCCATGCCTCTTTAATTTTAACAAGCCCCTCAACAACTTCACGACGTTGAGTTTCTGTCATTTCAGCGGATTCAACATTCTCTTTTGTAAAGTAAGCTGTTTCTTTGATAAGGTTGTTTTGTACTTTACGATAAGTTTTGACATCTACAAAACTAAACACTAGTTTGTCTGTATAACCCTTCAGAAGATTGCCTATATGCCAAATTCTTTTTAACAGTTCTCGAGGAGTTATCTGCTTGGTTACTATTAGGGGGTCAAATCGCCAAATGACTTTCTCCTTTCCAATCATGTTGGATAGTTTCTTGAAAGTATCAATCCTTTCTTCAATAGACGGGACATTTGGCTCAAATCCTTCATTTACATAATCATTGAGAGTAAATTGAAAATAATAATGAATTCCCCGTTCATCAAGTTTGTGCAAATATGGTAATATCGGTTTGGGATTCTTGGTCCAAAAAACAATAACCTTACAATTCTTAAAAGAAATGTACATTGGCTTTTGATTGAACGGATTGTACCATACACAATAACCTTTTGTCAAACGGTTGAAAAACCATTTGGCATAAAAAGCTGGTATGTCTGTAGAACGACTTGCTGAAATAATGACAGGGGCTGTTGCCTCAACAATCTCCCCAAAGTCCGTACGGATAGATATTTTTTCAGATGCCATATACTCTTAAAATATAATCTACGATTTTGTTGATAGGGATATTTGCATAAATATCTGCAAGCCATTGCATTTTTTTATTGCGTGGCTTGAGTTTGTTATCCATGTATGCCCTTAATCTTTCAAGAACACGCCTATTAGATTTATCATGATCTGCATAGTAACCCGGAACAACTCCCTTCTTTTTATCGTTGTATATTTTATTATGATTTTCTACGAACCATTCCATATCCTCGATAAATTGTTTATTAGCACGAGAATCAGAAATTAAGGCTGCACATTCATAAATCCATGATTTATCATCGAGGATGGATTTTTCAAAACGTGAGATAGACTGTTTATCCTTTATAGGAATGGATGTATTGTATTCCTGCTCTTTTTTGACATTTTCAGTATTTCCTGATAAAGCATTCATAACTGTCTGAGTGGCTTGTTGTAATCCATCCATAAAACCATCAAACAACCCTCTCTCTCTCTTTTCAAGACCTTGTTTTTTTGTAGGTTCACCAATAAATTGATCATAATTTGGAACATAATGTTCTTGCATTCTTTTCCAAGCCGTACTAGGTCCATTTTTAGTTGGCTTCCAACCTTTAAAATTATTCAACATGGTTAGAAAAACATAATAGTCTTGATTATTACCATTTTGGGCAAGAGCCTCTTCAAGTGATGTAAGAAGTTTCTGCTTATCTCTTTTAATTATTGACATTGCATATTTTCTAATGTCATTTTGCCACTCTCTAAGATTTTGATTCTCTGCATTCTCATGAACAATGTTTTGCACGTTCTCTTCAATAGTGTGGTTCTCTTGCTTCTTTTGTTCTATAGTAGATGAACTGTTAGAAGTTTCAGGAATACTCTTATCAAAAAGTTGCCCATATATTTCACGATAAACTTTAGATACATAATTTGATTCCTTATTAAGAAGTAAATCTGTAAAATCACGAGTAAGATTTGCAAATCCATTAAGAACACCATAAAATGCAAAAGCAATACGATAATCATACATACCTTTACTCTGCATAAAGTTCAGAAGCAGTTCCCACTCATCACCTTTAATCAAAATAGCAGAAATAGAAGATAATAATCCATTATCCCATAATTGATTAAATTCTTCACCGCGTACATGGCGACGAAGTTGATTGAGATATGATATGTTCTAATAGGACTATTATCCCACTCTACTCCAATTACGTTCTTAGCAGACTTTGTTATTTCATCCGAAAGTCCTTCTTTGATAGAGTTAACCTTTCCGTTGAATGATTTTGAACAGAATACATCATTTGTCCAACTAGTAAACAGCTTGGATAAAAGGCTGTCAGTTATTGCTTTTTGTGCAACAACTTTATCCTTTGATGAAACAATTATTTCTCCATCATCAGGATTCAAATTAGTTATAGAAGACTCTATTAAAGCTCTTGTATGAGTAATCTCCCGATTAATCCATGCTACAGATTGGTTATTCTCACCATCTTCTTGAAGCCCACAAATTAACTTGGATCTATTGATATATGAGAAAACATAGCCATAACGTTTAAAAACACTAAATATTCTATCAACCAATTGTTTATTACCGACCTCTTTTTCTAAATCTGCATAAATGGGGTTCAAGCTATCAAGATAGTCAAATAATTCATTTAATCTATTGCGTTGAACATTAGAAGGAACTTTATCATAACTAGACAATACAGAAGAAAAAATGTTTTGAATCTCACGTAAAGAGTCAAGTTTCTGAATATACTCCTTTGTAGATGAAAGGTTTGCTCCTATATAATAGCCATATAAAAGACCTTTCATCTTGTTAATTACATAATCGTCTTCCACATATTTGTTTATATCACCCACCGATATAGAACTTGAGGTTTGAACAATGGGATATGTTCCTTCAAACTGATATACATATATCTTTCGCTTATATAAGCGTACAAGCTTAGTTTCTAGACTACTATCCGACAATGATATGGCAGTCGTTCTGTCTTTTTCACTGAAAAAGATAAATTTAGTCTGCCAAGGATTGAGATATATGGTTCTATCTGTATAGAATATCCCCTCTGCTAGTTGATTAAATATTTCATCAGTATCAATCTCTAACAACATTGGATGATCCTCAATATCAGATATAGGACGTTTAAACATATGAGGTGCGTCATATAGCAATGTCACATATTCTATACAATTCTCTTCAACCGTGAACCAACGAGAATATCCAAACCCCCTTTTATCATAAAAGGCCTTTGGAGACAATGATTCTGTAGAGAGAATATTATTAAAGTTTAAAGAAGTAGTTGGTATATAATATTTCATAATTACAAATCTTCAATTTCGTCAATTTCTGTTGTTTTGTAAAGATCAGGATTTATCTCAGTTAGCGGTGAAGGTAACGCAGAGGTGTACATTACATATAGGTCTCGATAAGTACGAGTCATTGCCACATATAAAGCCTTTCTATCTGATTCATTCCCCGAGAAGTTCTCAATATATGGTAGGAATACAGTTTCAAATTGTAATCCTTTTGCACTATGATAAGTCATTACTTTAGGGTTGGTGGATGTGAAGTTCAGATTGTCTTGGCTATTTCTGAAATCTTCTTTATCGTTGTATCGAAGTTCATAATTTCCTCCCATTGCCCTTAACTTATCATAAACACTCTTTACATAATCATTATCTGGCAAGAGTATTGCTACATCTGTCATATTGTTCTTGGCTATAATATCATGAATAGCCTTTATTTGGCTATCTTCGTCACTATATTTCAAGAATCTCGGAACAGCTGTTTCCTTACTTTTATAAGTACTCTCTATAAATGGGGGCAGATCAACACCAACGGATTGAACAACTCGAGCTACAGGTAAAGGAAGCCGATAGTTTCGATACAATTCCCAATTCTTTACCTTCATATTCAAAGGTACTATGGAACTTATCCTATCTACAGGCAAAGTTGTTTTAAAACCTTCAAAAATAGATTGTGCTGTATCACCGAAAAAGAAGAAATTTTTGTGCGTTGCATTCAAGAAATCTTTAATCTCTTCATCGCTAAAATCCTGAATTTCATCAACTATGATATAATCAGCTGATGGCATATATGGAATCATATTCCCATTTTCATCCCTACTATATACCAAAAATCTACCTCTTCTTTCACGTTGATATTTCCACTCTTTATGATAATAGAAATCGTTAGTAAGCCCTAATTCCTGTTTCCCAGAGTTCATGTAATTGCAAAGGGCTTTAGTAAAGACAATAATCTTATAGTTATTACCGAATTCTTTTTGAATTCGTTGAGCTTTGATTAATGCCAAAACAGATTTCCCGCTTCCCGCACAACCAGATACGATACAGGATTTGTCAAGGGTTCCCATAAGAACTTTAATCTGATCGTCATCAAGTTCTGACTCTTTAATCATCCAGTCTTTTTTCATGATGCATATTATTTGGTTTATATATTCTCCACGCAATTTTACTTTTATCATATCTCTTTAATGAATGACTAACAAAAAACTCCTCGTTATATCCTTGATTCCTATCAATAATTGTAACATCACAAATTTCTGATGCTCTATCAAGCATTTTTGTTAACCATTCTTTAGACACTTCATTGTATGTTGTAATGTCAGCAATACAAACTATACCTCTTTCCGAAAGTTTTGGTAAAAAAGTATTTATGACATGTTCATATGGATTTCTTTCTTCAAATTGTTTCTTTGTTACAAACTCACAGACAGCTTTAAAAGTTATAATAAAGTCGTATTTTTGAGTTATTACATCTGTAACAACATCCATATCATAAAAATCATCTATAATGATGGGCATCAATCGACTTTCAATTTTTAAACCTGTTGCCGAAGCAGCTTCATCTAATATGACTTCAAGACATCTTAATTCATGTACATTCCCATCTAATGCACGAAGTTCAATTGTTCCTATATTAGGGAGCATTTCTGAAACAGCAACAATAAATCCAATTATTTCTCCTCCTGTTCCACAGCCAAAATCAAACAATGAAATCGAAGTTTTAGTTTCATATTGATGTTTAAACTTTGAAAAATATTTTAAGAAAATGCAGTAAGATTCCGCGAAACTTCTCGGGAAATAAGTACCTAAATAAGTTAAGACCTCATCTTTCTCCCATTCCAATACAACAAGATCCTTATTCCTTCTACTATATTTAGCAGAAAGAACTTTAAATATTAGATCATCAATCCATTTAGGAAGTATAACGGATTTATTATCCATAAAACTTTTCTCTTATCTAGTGTCTTCTTTTTGAATTGTCAATATTTGAACACAAATATATAAAAAGGACTGTAGACTCAAGAGGAAATCTTCAAAAAACTGCAATTCTTTTGTGAAAAAAATGTTTTCCTACAAAACAGCAATTTGTTATTGTTTGAATGATATCATACCATTATCATGCTTCTTCTCACTTCACGGCAAATAAGAAGACGAACTACCTCATATGGGTTGCGGCATTCACAAAGATGAAATGCGTTCCACATTAAGAATATTGTCGAATAAAATAGTTAATGAAGATTGATTTGCCGCTTTCATACAGAATTGAAGATTTCCATTCACGCTTTAGTGAATTTGCGCATAAGCAGTTCATCACATATTAGGTGCATTGGTGAAACTATGTTCCAAATGGTTGATGATTGACGACAGTACCTCATGAAATCATTGAATATGTAAGTCACCGAATCATTGAATATGCAGTTATCCGCTGAACCGGATAACCGTTTCGGCAAATGTTTGCCGGTTTGAATTTTCGGGTATTGGACTATGTCATTTCTCATATCTTTAAATCACTGTTTTTTTTGAATCACGATACAAATAAACATGGAAACAATGGAAGTTGTATCACTTCCCGGACAATTGGCAGCATGTTGCGCTGATAGGCAGCAATTAGCTTACTTAATATATTATTCCACAACCGTTTATCATCGTAACTTTGCCCTCGAACGGCAGGGTTTCCCGCAACGGGTGAAGCCGTGGGTCTGAAGTTTTCCTTTCCAATCCGTCCCCGACGGATTTTTGTTGGCTCCAGCCAACAGCAAGATGTCTTTTCAGCGGCTCAAAATGATTTGAGCATCCCTGAAAAGCACTTGCCCTTACAGGGGGGTAGGCTTCCTCTCCGGAGTCGGGAAGCCTGAAGAACCCGCGGTAAGCATATCCCCATAGCAGAGTTTGTGCCGCATAACGAACTATATTAATAAGCAAATAAAATGAGAACAAAAATGCCGCCATAAGCTATCTCGTTTGACGGGTAGAAACGCCCCCATCTACCTAGGGTACATCTGGTTTAATAACAACAAATGCCAGTCAAACTCTGATACAGATTCTAAAAACTCTATTTGGCTGGCCAAAAAGAAATAGTCTTATCCTGCGCTTTCACCCTATTCTTGTCTTGAAATGGAAGTACTACAAGAAATCAGGAATACCGTAACGAACGGCTGCTGCCTTATATCATTTTAGGCGGAAAGGCGCTGTATCCCGAATCGGGACTGCGTGAGGTGCTGGAAGCGAACTATCGGAAGCCTTTCAGATAGCCTCCGACCAAAAGCAAGAACGGACAACCGAATGACGGCTGTCCGTTCTTGCTTGCGTTTGTTCCGTTCTCAGCAATGTCCTCCTTTGGCTATCGGCACAAACAGCATATAGGTATCCTTCTGCTCTTTGGCGTACGCTTTCCGTAAAAGCCACGAACGGAACACATGGGTATAATAGGTATTCAGGCGGAACGCTATCGGTATAATGATTTCAAGGGAATAGACATCGGCATTCAGACCGTTTTCCAGCCGGACATACCGGCACACCTCAAAGTCATTCAGCACGTCCGTTTTCAGGATTGCCCGGATAGCCGCATTAACCGCCGTTGTTGTCACATTGAACAGTTCTCCGATTTCCCATGCCGTCATCCATACATCGTTACCGGTTACGGTTACCGATTTTCCTTCTATGGTAATGATATTTCGTTTCATGATTCTTCTTTTTTAGATGTTGCATCCTTTGAACTCTTCTATGCTGCCAAGACGTGCGACAAGATTTTCCATATCCTGATTGAGCTTTTCTTTTGTAATCTTCGCATAGATTTGCGTCGTCTTGATGCTCTTGTGTCCGAGCATCGAACTCACAGTTTCAATAGGTACGCCGTTTGACAGGAATACCGTTGTCGCCGCCGTGTGGCGGCTCTGGTGCCATGTAAGGTGTTTCGTGATACCGCACCGTTTGGCTACGGCTCGTATTCCATACAGACAGGTCATGTAATGGGGGACAGGGAATATCCTTCCGTCCTCACACAGTCCGCGGTATTTTTCTATGATTCTTCGGGGCAGGTCCAGCAGGCGGATATTCGATTCCACGCCCGTCTTCTGGCGGTTGATGTTTATCCACTCATGGTTGTCGAAGTATGTACGGATATTTTCCTCTCGCAGATTGCGCATATCGGAGAATGACAACCCCGTGAACGCACAGAACAGATACAGGTCACGGTAAAGCTCCTGTTTGGCGTTTTTCAGTTTGCCGTCCATCAGCATACGGATTTCCTCTTTCGTGAGAAACCCTCTTGTCGTTTCCTCTTTCTTGATTTCATATTCACGGAACGGGTCGCGTGTCAGCCATTCATTGTTAATGGCAATGAACACCATTGTCCGTAACGGACACACATAAAGCCAGACCGTATTGGTACAGCAGTGCTTGTCCGTGCGGAGAAACATTTCAAAATCGGAGATAAATGCCGGAGTAAGTTCCTTAAGGGCAATATCCTTCACATGGTATCGGATATTCAGGAACTCTTGCAGGTGCTTGTAAACGACCAGATATTTTGAAAGCGTGGCTTTGGCTTTCATGCCGGCTTCCACCTGTTTTGCATAATCCTCGTTGTGCTGGCGGAACACCTGCATCAGTGTATGGCAGCGGTGTTCCAGTCCGAGAAAGGCATTCTTCACTTTTTCAGCCGTCACAAAATTGTCACGCTCCATGATTTCCTGATAGTGTCTGTTGATGCTCACACGCATTTTGTCAAGCAGGCGGTTTGTTTCAAGTGCGGCTGAACTTCTTCCCGTGACACGTCCGCCTTTCGTATCCCACAATTTGGGATCGACCGAAAGTTTGCTGCTGAATTGCGTCTGCGTTCCGTCCACTGTGATACGTCCCATAACCGGTACTGTACCGTCTTTCTTCACTGCCTGTCTTTTCAGGTAGAAGATAACTGAAAATGTACTCTTCATCGTTCTAAAATTTTTTTGGTTTCAAATTTAGTTCGTGAAGAATCCTTCGTCGCTACGCAAATCATTGAGGAATACTGCAATTCTCGTTCACGCCGCATTTTCTTGCGTGAGTTGTTAGTAACTCACTGGAAGTTAGTGTTTTCTATATTCTTCCAACCTCATCATAACCTGTTTTGGGCATGGTCACGAATTGGTAACGTTGCGATGTCCTAACTTGGCTTTTTCATTGCTTTTTCTGTCTTTCATTTTTTCAAGCCATCTTCCTAAAACACCTATCTGCCAATAACTTTGCTACATTCTTCTATTTATCACTTTATATTCGTAACTTTGCATAAAAAATGTACGATTATGGCCATAACGATAAAAAATATTCCTGTTCTGGAAGGTGCAACGGCCGAGGATTTTGTGCTTAATGCTGACGAGAACGCATTAAAAGCCACGCCCCGTTTGTCGGCTTCAGCCAACAAGCGGTTGCAAAAAGTATTGGAAAAATCCCGTTCGTTCAGATTCAAATGACAATGGGCGAAATTTCATTGTACGATGATTGTGTCATGCTCGCCTACAACAAGGAAGTACGTGAGAATAATTTTTCTTTTATCAATCATGAAGGACACGACCATATTATTTCCATCATCCTTCAATATGCCATTCAGTATCTTGACAAAGATTAGATATTTGGCAAAATAGCAGACTTTAACAGTCCTCAACCGCATACTTTTTCGAAGCCCCGTAGCTTGCCTGTTATTAAGAATTGCTGCAAAAATAAGTAAAAGACAACATGGACTCGACTAATTCATGTCGAAAATAAAAGCCGATTGAAACTTCAAAAAGTATTATCATTTTGCAGACTTGCCAATTTATATTACCTTTGCAAGTCTTATGACCAATCAGCAACTTAAGCATATGAAAAGACTCCGCCCGGTGATGTTCGCCGGTACAGGCAGCGACGTAGGCAAGAGCGTTCTTGCAGCAGGCTTCTGCCGGATATTCAGGCAAGACGGATACAGTCCCGCCCCGTTCAAGGCGCAAAACATGGCGCTCAACTCGTTTGTAACGCCTGAAGGACTCGAGATAGGCCGCG
>ULMQ01026506.1_pt1 | contig 10626 bp, 7 predicted proteins | sample 1951701 | NCBI WGS metagenome assembly ULMQ01 (sample SAMEA4835555, study PRJEB28245) | human gut metagenome | biome: gut microbiome; material: fecal sample | place: Denmark | collected 2008
ATTTTACGACAACGTTAATTGCATCGTTTACCAATACAACCTCAACCTTATCGCCATTTTTTATTTCACCTGCAACAATCTTCTTGCCCAGGATGTTTTCAACAGTGTGGACAATCAGACGTTTCAACGGACGAGCACCGAAGGCAGGATCAAAGCCGGCCTTTGCCAAGAAAGCGACAGCCTCGTCGGTATAAGTAAGCGTCAGTTCCAGCTGCTTATTCAGACGGTCACCCAGCTCACGCAGTACCAGTTTAACGATTTCCTTAATCTGTTCTGCCTGCAGCGGTTTGAACACAACAATGTCATCAACACGGTTCAGGAATTCCGGACGGAAGAAGTTCATCAGCATCTGCTGAATCTTTTCTCTATCCATAGAGCCCTGCGCTTTCATAATCTCGTTGCTGCCAAGGTTACTGGTCATGATAATCAAGGTATTCTTGAAGTCAACGATACGGCCTTTACCATCAGTCAGACGGCCATCGTCCAGAACCTGCAGCAATACGTTAAAGACATCTGCATGTGCCTTTTCGATTTCGTCCAACAGGATTACGCTGTACGGATGACGGCGTACAGCCTCGGTCAGCTGACCGCCTTCATCATAGCCGACGTATCCCGGAGGCGCACCGATCAGACGAGATACGGTATGCTTCTCCATGTATTCGCTCATATCGATACGCACCATGTTGCGTTCATCATCAAAGAGCACCTCGGCCAAGGTCTTAGCCAGCTCGGTTTTGCCGACACCGGTAGGACCAAGGAAGATAAAGGAACCAATCGGACGATTAGGATCCTTGATACCGGCACGCGCACGGATAACAGCCTCGCTGACAGCCTTGACTGCTTCATCCTGACCGATAACATGCTCGTGCAGGATTTCCTCCAGGTGAACCAGTTTAGCACGTTCACCGGTACCTAAGCGGGCAACAGGAATGCCGGTCCAGGTGCTGACAACCTTAGCGATATCCTCTTCGTCTACCTCTTCCTTGAGCATAACATTGTCATTGCCGTTTTCATCCTTCTTGGACAAAGCAGCCAATTCCTTCTGCAGCTCAGGCAGACGACCGTATTTCAATTCAGCCATTTTATTCAGGTCATAGTCGCGCTCAGCCTGCTCCATCTGGTTTTTCACAGCATCAATTTCCTTCTTTACCTCACGTACACGGGCAATGGAAGCCTTTTCTGCATCCCAGCGTTTAACAAGCTCGTCATTTTCCTTACGCAGTTTTGCCAGCTCCTCGTTCAGCTTAGCCAAACGGTCTTTGGACTGAGCATCCTCCTCTTTGCCCAAAGCCTGAGCTTCGATTTCCAGCTGCAGGATACGACGTTTGCTTTCATCCAGCTCGGTCGGCAGCGAATCAATTTCGGTACGCAGACGGGCAGCAGCCTCATCTACCAGGTCAATAGCCTTATCAGGTAAGAAACGGTCATTGATATAACGGTTAGAAAGCACAGCAGCAGCAACCAGGGCAGCGTCTTTAATGCGCACGCCATGATGTACCTCATAACGTTCACGCAGGCCACGCAGGATGGAAATTGTATCTTCAACGCTCGGCTCCTTAACCATTACCGGCTGAAAACGACGCTCCAGCGCACTGTCCTTTTCAATATACTTACGATATTCGTTCAGTGTAGTTGCACCTATGCAGCGCAGCTCGCCGCGCGCCAGCATCGGCTTCAGGATGTTGCCTGCATCCATAGCGCCTTCGGCAGCACCGGCACCGACAACGGTATGCAGTTCATCAATAAACATGATAATCTGACCGGCGCTTTCGCTGACAGCCTTCAATACTTTTTTCAGACGCTCTTCGAATTCACCACGGTATTTGGCACCGGCAACCAAAGCCGCCAGGTCCAGAGCATACAGGGTTTTATTCTTCAGGCTTTCCGGTACATCGCCGGCAATAATACGTCTTGCCAGACCTTCGACGATGGCAGTTTTACCAACGCCAGGTTCACCGATAAGCACCGGATTATTTTTCTTACGACGCGAAAGGATTTCAATCGTACGACGGATTTCCTCATCACGGCCGATTACCGGGTCCAGCTTGCCGTCTTTAGCTTTAGCTGTCAGATCCTGGCCGTATTTTTCCAGCGTCTTTTTAGTTTCATCATTTGCTTCGCTATTTTGATACTGCATAAATGCCGCCTCAACTTTTTTCTTATCTATACCATATTTACGGAAGAGTGATACAACATCGCTGTCACCGTCACTGGCCATAGCTGCAACCAGCTGACCGATGCCGATTTCTTCCTTACTTTGTCCCAGAATAGCCATTACTCTGGCAAAGCCGGTACCCATCATCAGCTGACGGTCCTGACCTTTAACTCCGGGGATTTTTTGTACTAAAGCCTTAGCATCCTTGCTGAAAGCATTTTCATCAATGTGCAGGCTCTGCAGCAAATATTTAAAGAAGCCGTCGCTGCCGCACAATGCTGCCAGAACATGTGCCGTTGTCAGCTCCTGGTGATAGTTCATAACTGCCTGCTGCTGAGCAGCCTCTAAGATAGCCTTTACCTCTTCACTGTAGCGTTCATTCATCACGCTGCACCTCCTTCTATCAGGTTCAATAGCGGTCAATAACCGAATGGCGTTGACTCTTTGCCATTTTCGGACCACTATTCACTTTCTAATTGCTATTATATCAGTAAAAGTCAAAAAGTCAAATGATTTTCTGTGTTAATTCAGTGAAAAATCACCGTCATTTTGTTGACAGATTGTTAGCTTTGTGGCAATATTAATAACATGTCGTTCTGTCGGCCAAGTACTCTTAACCCCAAAGACCATCGGCTCACCCCAGCCGTTTTGACCTTTATGCGTACTTCCACCAACAGGTCTATAATAATAGTATTTGTCATGTTTTTATGAGGAGGAAACAAAATGTCACCCACCAGCTTATTGCGCGGTATCGCCTTTTTACTGCTTTTGCAATGGGTATCCACGCTCATCATCAACGCCCTCGGCGTACCCTTTCCGCCCGCTCTTTTGGGAATGCTGATTTTAACGGCACTTCTCTGCGGCAACGTTATTCCGGCAAGCTCCATCGAGGGAATCTGCGATATCCTGATTTCCAAAATGGGTATGCTGTTTTTACCGGCAGGCGTCAGCGTTATATTATATGCAGATGTTATCAAAGCTGAGCTGTTGCCCATTACTGTTACCATTGTTGTCTGCAGCATTGTCGTTCTGAGCGTTACAGCCTTCTTTATCGAAACAATGCTTAAAGGAAAGGAGAGTCAATGATGCTTTTTCCTGACGTTTTACTTAACTCACCGCTCTTTGGCATAGGTCTGACGGTCATCCTGTATGTTATCAGCGAAATCATCATCGACCGCTTCAGCCTGAACATCATTCCGCCCTTCGTTATCGCCTGCCCTCTGGTCATCGCTGTCATCGTTCTGGCGCCAGGCGTAGAGTACAAGCAGTACGAAGCAGGTGCGGAATTCATTAACTTTCTTTTAGGACCGGCAACCATCGCTCTGGCCCTGCCCCTGTACAAGAACCGTGAACTTATCATGGCCAAGGCCGGTGCTATCGCCGGCGGCGTTACGTTGGCAACGCTTTCGGCTATCATAGTCGTTTACTTCTGCGGCAAGGCCATGGGTACCAGCGAGCAGGTTCTGCTTTCGCTCATTCCCAAATCCATTACGACGCCAATCGCCATTGATGTTTCCAAAACAATCGGCGGTATTCCGGCGTTGACTACAGCTGCTGTTATCTTCACCGGCATGCTGGGAGCAACCTTCAATCACAAGCTGCTGCGCCTTTTGGGAATCAAAAACCATTTGGCTGCCGGTCTTGCTATCGGCGCCTCCAGCCACGGCCTCGGCACCAGCGTCTGCGCCAATGTCAGCCCCGTTCAGCTGGCCATCGGCGGTGTAGCGATTGCCCTTACCGGCATCAGCACCTCTATCCTGGCACCGATTTTACTGCCGATTTTAAAAAGCATCTGGTAAGCAGATAAAGCAAAAGCCCAAATTCTCACATACATTTCATGTGGGAATTCGGGCTTTTTTGTTTTTAGAGATGCGGAATAATCCCGCGCAGCTCGGAAAAGATTACTGCCGCCTTATCCGCAGGATATACGCTGCACGGCAGCTTCCGCAAATCCTCGGTGCGCCAGCCTTTGTTTTCCTCCGCCAGCATGGCCAGCGCTTCTTCCAAATCATGTGCCAGCACAACAGCAATCGCATCAAGATAAAATTCGCTGTTGACGCAGGGCTCGTCAATCATACTGTGGCTGTGATATGTTTTGTTGTGTCGCCAAACGTAAATGTTCATGCAGCATCCCTCCGTTCATGGTGATATTTGTTTAATTCTTGGGAGGGAGCAGTTTTTCCTGCTTAATGACCAAAAAGTCGAAACTCCGTAAAAAAGGACTACCACGCTAAGCATGATAGTCCTCAAATCATCTGTATATAAATTATTTGCCTAAGATTTCGTTGACGTAGTTTACCGCACTGACAGCGTTCGGCGCATAATGCTCGGCACCGATGGTGTCAGCGTATTCCTGCGTGAGCACCGCACCGCCGACAACAACCTGACAGTCACATTCATTATGCAACGCAGCAATAGTTTCTTCCATTGCGCCTACTGTAGTAGTCATCAATGCAGACAAGCCGACAACCTTGGCATCTGTTTTCTTGGCTGCCTCTACAACTGCTTCCACAGGCACGTCCTTGCCCAAGTCAAGCACGCGATAGCCGTAATTTTCCAACAGTACCTTAACGATGTTTTTGCCGATATCGTGGATATCGCCATGGACAGTAGCGATAATTACTGTTTCTCCCTGCGTTTCGCCCACGCCGACAGCCTCGCGGATAACCTCAAAGGCTGCCTTCGCCGCATCCGCGCTCATCAGAAGCTGCGGCAGGAAGAGAGTTTTCTTTTCAAAGCCATGACCGACAAAATCAAGCGCAGGAATCATATATTTGTTAATGATATCCAACGGCTTTTCGCTTTCCAGAGCCTTGGCTGCGGCCTGACGCGCAGGTCCCTGCAGTCCTTTGACAATGGCATCGTAAAGACCCATTTCGCTTACTGTTGTTGCTGCAGCCTTCGGTGCATCTGCATAATGCTGTACATATTCCTTGCAGCCCTCGTCATAGCCTGCCAGCGCACGATACCCGTAATAAGCATCCATCATCGGCTTGCTCTGCGGATTGATGATGCCGCAGGAAAGGCCTGCTGCCATTGCCATGCTGAAGAAGGTGCTGTTGACAGCATCACGTCCGGGAAGACCGAACGAAATGTTGGAAACACCCATAACAGTGTTGATGCCGCGTGCCTTCATCGTGCGGATAACCTCACAGGCTATCGCCGCATTTTCGGCACCGGTGGAAATAGTCAGTGCCAGCGGGTCTACAACTATATTGCGGCTTTCAATGCCGTATTCGGCCGCACGGGCGATAATTTTTTCAGCCACGGCAATACGTCCTGCTGCAGTAGCGGGAATACCGCTGTCGTCAAGACACAGTGCAACCAGCACAGCGCCGTATTTTTTAGCCAGCGGCAGCACATGCTGCAGGCTGTCTTCCTTACCATTGACGGAATTAAGCATAGGCTTGCCGTTATAGAGGCGCAGCGCTCTTTCCATTGCTTCGTAATTAGATGTATCAATCTGCAGCGGCGTATCGGTAATCGCCTGCAGCGCCGGCACAGCCTTCGCAGCCATTGCCGCTTCGTCAATACCCGGCGTGCCTACGTTAACGTCCAGAATCTGTGCGCCCACGCCAATCTGCTCCAGACCAAGACGGCACACATAATCAAGGTCACCGTTTACCAGCGCTTCCTTCAAACGTTTTTTGCCGGTAGGATTGATGCGTTCGCCGATAATTACAGGACCTTCACCCAAATGTACTGCTTTGCCGTAGGAGGATACCGCAGTCAGACGGCAATCACGCGTACCACCCGGCTGCAGAGTTTTGCATTTGGCAATCATCTGCGCAATATGCTCCGGCGTTGTACCGCAGCAGCCGCCTACAATGCTTGCGCCCTTGCCTGCGAGCTCGTACATCAGCTCCGCATATTCCTCCGGTCCGACATCAAAGCAGGTTTTGCCGTCACGCTGCACCGGCAGTCCGGCATTAGGATTGATAATCAGCGGCAGGCTGGTTGCTTCCAGCATTTGCGGGAATAGCTGGCCCACCTGCACCGGTCCCAAACCGCAGTTAAAGCCGATGGCATCTACGCCCAGACCTTCGCACATCAAAGCGGCAGCCTCAACCGTAGCACCGGTCAACAGCTTGCCATCCTCGTCAAAGGTCATGGTCACGCAAATCGGCAAATCACAGTTTTCCTTAGATGCCAGAACCGCAGCCTTGATTTCGTAGGTGTCGCTCATTGTTTCGATAAGAATCAGATCCGCACCGGCAGCAGCGCCGTAGCGTACCATTTCGCCGTAGGCTTCTACTGCCTTTTCAAAGGGCAAATCGCCATAAGGAGCCAACAGCTTCCCTGTCGGTCCCAAATTCAGCGCAACAAATTTGTTTTCCCTGCCACCGCAGGCCTTCTTGGCAATCGCCACAGCCGCTTCGATGGTTTCCTTGCAATCCAGTCCGGAGCCTGCCAGCTTCAACGGATTAGCGCCGAAGGTATTGGATTTTACGATATTGGAGCCTACATCAAGATAACTGCGATGCACAGCCTCTACAATATCGGGGTGTGTAAAATTCCAGCTTTCGGGCAGCTCACCCGGCTGCAGACCGCGTGCCTGCAGCTGTGTGCCGGTAGCACCATCAAAGAACAGCATTTGCTTGCCTAACAATTCCTTAAAATTCATAAATTAAATCTTCTCCTCAAACTTTCTTAATATCAGTATCTCTGTAAGGACAGTTTATATTACTGCAGGTCATACATTTATTCTGCACGCAGGCAGCATCTTCCGATAAGCCGATGATTGCCGTCACCGACTTCGACGGAGCCATCATCAGTCCGTCCGTCAGCGTCAGGCCGATGCGTTTGGCACAGTTCAGCACTGCAAACAGCTGACGCTGCTCCTCCAGCGGCCAATCACCATAGCCCGGCGAAAAACGCGGACGCTGCAGCAGACCGCCTGTTTCAGCCTGCGCCTGTACCTCATCGCAATAGCTTTCAATCAGCGCCGCTGCCACGGCCTGAGCCGCCGCGCCTTCAGCAACGCTGATAAGCGCCAGGCGACGAATGGCTGCGTCTACCCTGCTGCCGAGCGTTGCCCCCATAAGCAGCACCGTGTTGCAGCCCTTCAAATGGCGCGCCAGTGCACGCGAATGAAAGCGCACGCCGCAGTCCAGCGTTACGCCTGCTTCATCTGCCGTTATCGCATGCTTTTGCAGGATATAACGCGCCTGCACCTCATTGCGCAGCTTCAGATAAACCGTATCCACTAAAATTTCTGCTGCCTTATCTCCCGGCTTGGCCCGCAGATAGCGCAGCGCTTCCTTTTGCTTAAATTCCATAACAACAACCTTAAATTTTGCGCCGTAGCGCAGGACTATTTATCTACAATCTCTCCGAGATTATTCATAATACCGGCAAAAATTTCCGGCTTGTTCATCGTGTAGATATGTACATTGTCAAAACCATTAGCAATCAAATCAATAATTTGACCGGTAGCATAGGCGATACCTGCCTGCTTCAGTGCCTCCGGCTTATCGGCAAACTTTTCTACCATCGCACGGAACTGCGGCGGCAGCTTAGTACCGCTCAGCTGGCAGATGCGGATAATCTGCTTAGCATTCGTCACCGGCATAATGCCCGGCACCACCGGCACATTGATGCCCGCACGCAGCAGGCGGAACATATAGTTATACAAAATCGTATTATCAAAAAACATCTGTGTCACCAAAAAGTCAACACCTGCATCCACCTTGTACTTGGTGTTTTCTATATCCTTTTCCAGCGAACCCGATTCGGGATGGCCTTCGGGATAAGCAGCACCGCCAACACAGAAATCACCCTGCTGCTTTACAAACCGCATCAGCTCACTGGCATGAGCAAAGCTGCCGATTTCCTCGCCCTGCATATCTGCCGGGATATCGCCGCGCAGCGCCAGAATATTTTTTACGCCAAAGCCCTGCAGCTGTCCAAGTACCTCTGCCAGCTTTGCTTCATCAGCCTTTACACAAGTCAGATGAGCCAGAGCCGGCATGCCGTTATCCTCTACTTTTTTGGCCAGTGCTGCCGAATAGCCTACCGTGCTGCCGCCTGCGCCATAGGTGACGCTCATATAGGACGGCGTGCTGGCTGCAATTTTGTTGACAATCTCCAGACTGTTTTGCAGCTCTGCGCCCTGCTTAGGCGGAAACAGCTCGCACGACAGATGAATTTTACCGTTTTTTAAGATATCAATTATTTTTTCCGATGTCATATTTATCCCCCAAAATCAAAAGCATTCGTATGACATTTTAACAGTTTGCGACATCTTTGGCAAACAAAAAGCAGAAGAATTTAACTAATAAGCGATAAAACCTACTAAAATGATAAATATGTTACACACTAAAAATCCCGCAGCCGGATAAGCTGCGGGATTGAATTTCGTTGGCGGAGACGGTGGGATTCGAACCCACGTGCCGCGCAAACGGCAAACTGATTTCGAGTCAGCCGCGTTATGACCACTTCGCTACGTCTCCATTATTCTGTTATGGCAAAATATTCGCATCAGGTTAACATTAATATTATATAAGAAAAATCCTGTCTTGGCAACCGCCTGACGAAATTATTCCTGCGGCGCACCGGCTTCACTCTTGCGCTTCGCCTTGTTTTCCTGACGGCGACGGCGGAAAAAGTCGCGCATTACCTGCGCGCATTCCTCCTCACAGATGCCGCTGATAACTTCAGCGCAGTGATTGAGATTAGGATTCGTAATAATATTGAAAATTGATTCCGCACCGCCGGCCTTCACATCATGACAGCCGTAAACAACGCGGTCGACACGGCCGTTGACAATGGCACCGCTGCACATCGGGCAGGGCTCAACGGTAACGTAAAGCGCACAACCGCTCAGACGCCAGCGCCCCAGGCGCTCGCAGGCCTCGCGGATGACAATGACCTCAGCGTGCGCCGTTGCGTCATGCCAAGTTTCACGCATATTGTGCGCGGCGGCGATAACCTCACCTGTTGTCATGTCCGCCAGTACCGCGCCGATAGGAATTTCACCAAGCTCTGCGGCCTTGCGTGCCTCAGCCAGTGCCAGCTGCATATACTTTTTATCTTCCATCAGGCATCCTCCGCCGCTTCCATCAGCAGCTCCCATTTTTCCATCAGCTCAGCAATGGTTTGCTCGTATTCCTCATGCTCTGCTGCCATCGCTGCGCTATGCTCTGGACTGGTGTGATTTGCCGGGTCCGCCATCTGCTTTTCCAAAAGGCCCATCATGGCCTCCTGCTCACGAATCTGCAGCTCTACCTTGGGCAACAGTCGTGCAGCCTCGTCCGGACTGTAACGACGTTTTTTATCCTCTTGCTTTTTCTCCTTTACCGGCGCTGCTGCAGTCTGTTGCTGCTTTTTAGCCTGTGTCTCCGCATAGGCTGCAGCCTTTTCCGCTTCCTCCTGTGCCTGCGCCAAAGCAGCAGCCTTTTTCTGTTTTTCTTCGAGGTAGAAATCGTAGTTACCCTTATAGTCCTTAACCTCTAAATCCTCAATTTCCCAGATGCGGTCGGCAACCTCGTTGACAAAGTAACGGTCATGGCTGACTACCAGCACTGTGCCGTCAAAGGATTCCAACGCGGCCTCTACTGCTTCGCGTGCCATAATATCCAGATGGTTTGTCGGTTCGTCAAGCACCAGACAGTTAGCACCGTCCAACACCAGCTTCAGCAGCACCAGGCGTGCCTTCTGACCGCCGCTCAGCTCGCCGATTTTTTTGAACACATCATCACCGTGGAACAGCATGCCGCCAAGCATAGAGCGTGTATACTCTTCCGTAAAGCCGTATTCAACAACAAAGTTTTCCAACAGCGTCTGCTCCGGGTTTAAGCGCTCATAGCTCTGCGAAAAATAACCGATCTGCACTCTGCTGCCAATCTTGGCCTTGCCCTTCAGCGGTGCAATTTCGCCCAAGATAGTACGCAGCAGCGTCGTCTTGCCGGTACCGTTGGCACCCAAAAGCGCTGCCTTTTCACCGCGGCGTAGTGTAAGGTTAATACCCTTGGCCAATACCTTCTCGCCGTAGCCGATGGTCAGGTCCTCCATAATCAGCACTCTGTCCGCACATTCGGCAGCCGGCGGCAAACGCAGCTCAAACTCCTCATGCTGCACCGGCGCATCAATACGCTCCAGACGGTCGAGCTGTGACTGACGACCACGCGCCATTTTACTCTTGATGCCTGCCTTGAAGCGACGGATATATGCCTCGGTGCGCGCAATATAATCCTGCTGCGCATTATAGGCAGCAGTCAGCGTACTGCTCTGAATCGCCTTCTGCTCCAGATAGCGGGTGTAATTGCCCTTAAAGGATTGCAGCTTGCCGCCCTCCATTTCCATAATGCGCATAGCAACATTATCGAGGAAGGCACGGTCATGGCTGACAACGAGCAGACCGCCCTTAAATTCCTGCAAATACTTTTCCAGCCACTGCGTCATTACAATATCTAAATGGTTCGTCGGTTCGTCCAGAATCATAAAGTCGGGATTACGCACCAGTGCCGCCG
>ULMQ01017018.1_pt1 | contig 10441 bp, 9 predicted proteins | sample 1951701 | NCBI WGS metagenome assembly ULMQ01 (sample SAMEA4835555, study PRJEB28245) | human gut metagenome | biome: gut microbiome; material: fecal sample | place: Denmark | collected 2008
GTCCTTTTTAGTTTTCTTTTACAAAGGCTTTTACCTTTTTGTAGATACTTTCTGCATCCAGTCCGTATTTTGCAATCAGTTCCGGTGCCGGGCCCGACTCACCAAAGGTATCATTTACGCCAATACGGAGTACTTTGGCCGGTGCTTTCTCGCAAAGGACTTCACATACAGCACTTCCAAGTCCACCGATGATGGAATGCTCTTCTACGGTTACGACTTTGCCTGTCTTAGCGGCTGATGCAGCAACTAATTCTGCATCGATTGGCTTAATGGTATGGATGTTGATAATCTCTGCATCAATGTCATCTGCTGCCAACATTTTCTCTGCTGCTAATGTCTCGCTTACTTCCAGTCCGGTTGCAAAGATGGTAACATCTTTTCCTTCTTTTAAGACGATTCCTTTTCCGATTTCGAATTTGTAATCTTCGTTATCGTTAAATACAGGAATTGCAAGTCTGCCAAATCGGAGGTAAACCGGTCCTACATGTTCATATGCCGCTTTTACTGCAGCTTTTGCTTCAATATCATCACTCGGATTAATCACTACCATCCCAGGAATTTCACGCATCAGTGCAAGGTCTTCTAAGCACTGGTGGGTTGCACCGTCTTCTCCTACAGAGATTCCTGCATGGGTTGCACCGATTTTTACATTCAGGTGTGGATATCCGATTGCATTACGCACCTGCTCATAAGCACGTCCTGCTGCAAACATTGCAAAGGAGCTCATGAATGGAACTTTACCGCAGGTAGAAAGTCCTGCTGCGATTCCAGCCATATTTGCTTCTGCAATTCCACAGTCCAAGAAACGTTCCGGAAATGCTTTCTTGAAGATTTCCGTCTTGGTTGCACCTGCCAAATCGGCATCTAATACTACAAGGTCTGTGTGTTCCCTGCCCAGTTCTACTAAAGCATTACCGTAGCTTTCTCTTGTTGCAATCTTCTTTACTTCTGACATAATGCTTCACCTGCTTTCTTCAATTCTTCCATTGCCTGTTCGTACTGCTCGTCATTTGGAGCTTTTCCATGCCAGCCCACCTGATTTTCCATAAAGGAAACTCCTTTTCCTTTGGTGGTCTTTGCGATGATTGCAACCGGCATGCCTTTTACTTTCTTTGCTTCTGCAAAGGCATTACGGATTTCTTCCATATCATTTCCATTGATATTGATTACATGGAAATTGAATGCTTCAAATTTCTTATCAATCGGATATGGAGAACATACTTCTTCTACCGTTCCATCTATCTGAAGGTTATTGTTATCTACGATTACGGTCAGGTTGTCTAAGTGATGTGCGCCTGCCCACATAGCAGCTTCCCAGATTTGTCCTTCCTGAATCTCACCATCACCACACATTGCATATACCTGGTAATCCTTATCATCCATCTTACCAGCCTGTGCCATTCCTACTGCGCAGGACAATCCCTGTCCTAAGGAACCTGCAGACATATCAACACCCGGAATATGTTTCATATCCGGATGTCCCTGTAAATAAGAACCTGTATGACGCAGTGTCACAAGATCTTCTACCGGAAAATATCCTTTGTGTGCCAGTACAGAATATAATGCCGGAGCTACATGTCCTTTCGACAGCACAAATCTGTCGCGGTCTGCCATCTTCGGATTCTTCGGATCCACATTCATCTCTTCAAAATACAGATATGTCATAATATCTGCTGCGGAAAGTGATCCGCCTGGATGTCCGGATTTTGCACTGTGCAATGCCGTAACAATACTTTGTCTTACTTCATTTGCCTTTTTTTCCAACTCTGCATTCGTCATTTTACTTAACCTTTCTCATGAATAAGCTTGTTTGTATCCATTACAACTCCACACGTCCCTCTAACGCGCGAAGTAATGTTACCTCGTCAATGTATTCCAAATCCCCTCCCACAGGGACGCCGCTGGCAATTCTTGAGACCTTGATTCCGGTCGGTTTCACCAGCTTGCTGATATACATTGCTGTTGTCTCTCCCTCTAAACTTGAATTGGTGGCAATAATGACTTCTCTTACATCACCCTCCAGCCGATGTATCAGCTCCTTGAGCTTAATGTCATTTGGTCCGATTCCAAGCATCGGAGATATTGCCCCATGAAGTACATGATATACTCCTTCATATTTTCCAGTTTTCTCATAAGCTGCCAGATCCCTGGTGTCCTCTACTACCATGATTACGCTGTGATCCCGCTGGGGATTTTTGCATATCGGGCAGAGTTCATCATCGGTCAGGGTCAGGCACTCTTTGCAGTAGTGTATATTCTGTCTTGCATCTAATATGGAACGACTTAATTTTTCCACATTTTCTTCCGGCATATTCAAAATATGAAATGCCAGTCTCTGCGCCGACTTTGGTCCAATTCCCGGCAAGCCGGAAAGTTGTTCTATCAGACGGCTTATCTGGCTGCTGTAATAGTCCATTCTGTTTCCTCTTCTCCTTCAGCCGATTAGAATGGGAATCCACCGCCAAGTCCACCCATGCCGCCGGTAATCTTGGACATGGACTGCTGGGAATATTCTTCTATCTGGCGCAGTGCCTCATTGGTTGCTGCCATAATCATGTCTTCTAACATTTCTACATCATCCGGGTCAACTGCTTCCGGATCAATCTTTACTTTGGTTACTTCTTTCTTACCGGAGACTGTAACCTCAACTGCACCGCCACCTGCTGCGGCTGTTACTTCTTTCTCCTCTAACTCCTTGGATGCCTCTTCCATCTGGCGCTGCATCTTCTGTGCCTGTTTCATAAGGTTTCCCATATTTCCCGGCATTCCGCCCGGAAATCCTCCGCCTCTTTTTGCCATGTTTCCATTTCCTCCTGTATTTTATTCATCTTCAATGGTTATATCCATATTGATTATCTGTGACAAATCCACATAGGATTCTTCAAACGGACGATTCGACTGATTCTGCTGAATCTGAATCTCCACTTCTTTTTCTATATAATCAGAAATCACCTGTCGGATTTCATTTCTGTGGTCTTCCTCTTCCACGTAGCCTGCTGCAACCGGGTCATCCAATACAATCATCAGACGGTCATCTCCGCCAAGACTTAAATGTGCTGACTTAAGATAGGTGCGCACCACGCCGCTCATCTTCGGCAGAATGGAATTCCAGTTCTTTACAATCTGTTCCACATCTTCCGGGATTGCTTTTGGCATTGGCGGACGGCTGACCGGTGCTGCTGCCTCGGCCGGCTGTGTCGCGGTATTCACCGGTGCTGCCGTGGGAATTCCCTGCTCCATCTTCTTTTCTAACTTTGCTAACCGGTCTGTAATGGAATCCATGTTGGTCTCCATTGCAGGTTTACATAATTTAATTATTGCAATTTCAATTAAGATTCGTTTCTGGGAAGAATATTTTACCTGATTGGACAGCTCGGAGAAAATCCGGATATACCGCATCAGTACATCTGCTTCTACCAACCGGGCTTCTTCTTTTAAAAGTGCCATGTTCTCAGAAGACATATCTAAGACTTCTTCCATATCGTCTGAGTCTTTTAACAAAAGCAGGTTTCTTAAATACCAGGTAAAGTCATTGACAAACTGTCCTAAATCTCTTCCCTCGATGACCAGCTCTTCTAACTGTGAAATGGCTCCTGCCACATCTTCTGCCAGCACTTTCCGCAGTAATTTAGAAAAGACTTCCGTATCTACCGCACCCAGCACCTCTAACACATGGTCATAGGTCAGCTTCTGTCCCAGATAAAAGGCGATGCACTGGTCTAAAAGGCTTAAGGCATCCCGCATGGATCCGTCTGCCGCTTTGGCAATATAGCGGATTGCCCGTTCTTCCACTTCCACATTTTCCTTTTCCATCAGTTCCATCAGGCGGTCTGATATGGTTTCAATGGAAATTCTCCGGAAATCATACCGCTGACATCTCGAAAGAATCGTAATCGGTATCTTATGGGCTTCCGTAGTTGCCAGTATAAAAATGACATAGGAAGGCGGCTCTTCCAGGGTCTTCAACAAAGCGTTAAAGGCTCCGATGGAGAGCATGTGCACCTCGTCTATGATATAAACTTTGTATTTTCCTTCTGTCGGGCGGTATGCTACCTCTTCCCGGATTTCACGGATATTATCTACACCGTTATTGGATGCCGCATCAATTTCGATAACATTCATGGAACTTCCTGCCGCAATTGCTTTACAGCTTGCACATTCTCCACAAGGGCTTCCATCTACGGGATGTTCGCAGTTGACTGCCTTGGCAAATATTTTTGCGATGGTTGTCTTACCGGTTCCTCTCGTTCCACAGAACAGATATGCATGGCCGATACGGTCTGCCTTTATCTGGTTCTTTAAGGTTGTTACTATATGCTCCTGTCCTTTGACATCCGCGAATTCCTGTGGGCGGAACTTACGGTAAAGTGCCATGTATGACATCTATTCCATCCTCGCTTCTCTTAATCTCCAAAGCTGATTCCAATGGTCTTTGCTTCTTTAATCATCTGACAATCCGGGTCAACAGTCTTTAACTTGCCAGCCACATCCTTCAGTGGAACACGCTTTGTCTTATCATTAACCATCGCAATCATGTATCCGTAATCTTCATCAATGATTGCCCGGGCTGCTGCTGCACCAAGTCGTGTACAGAGTGCACGGTCATATGGGCATGGGCTTCCGCCGCGCTGGGTATGGCCCGGTACGGTTACACGTACTTCGGTGCCACTGCGTTTCTCAATCTGGTCTGCAATCTCATAGGATACAGACGGATATTTATAATTCTTTAGCTTCTCTTTGTATTCTTTCTTGGAAAGTGCTGCATCTTCCTTGGAAATAGCACCCTCTGCTACCGCAAGAATGGTAAAGCCTTTTCCATCCCTGGTTCTCTTATCTATTGCTTCGATGACTTTATCAATATCATATGGGATTTCCGGCAGTAATATGATATCTGCTCCACTGGCAACACCTGCGTACAGGGTCAGCCAGCCCACTTTATGTCCCATGACTTCTACGATAAAGACACGATTATGGGATGCTGCTGTTGTGTGTATACAATCAATGGCTGCACACGCCACGTTGATTGCACTGTAAAAACCAAAGGTAATATCTGTTCCATAGATATCATTGTCGATGGTCTTCGGCAGATGGATGACATTTAATCCCTCTTCCCGAAGGAGATTGGCAGTCTTCTGTGTTCCGTTTCCGCCAAGGATTACCAGACAATCCAGTTTCAGTTTATGATAGGTCTGCTTCATTGCTTCCACCTTATCCAGCCCGTTCTCATCCGGCACACGCATCAGTTTAAATGGCTGTCTGGAAGAACCTAAGATGGGTCCGCCCTTGGTAAGGATTCCCGAAAAATCCTTTGATGCAAGCAGGCGGTAATCGCCATAAATCAATCCCTTGTAACCATTATAAAAACCGTAGATTTCCAACTCATCCACGTTATGACTTAATCCTTTTACCACGCCGCGCATTGCTGCATTTAATGCCTGACAGTCTCCGCCGCTGGTCAACATACCTATTCTTTTCATTTGCTGCATCCCTTTCTCTGCTTATTGTTGTGCATACGCCCACACATCCAAAATATATTATAATATATTTTTTTTTAGGGTACAAGCTATAATGCCTGCTTAAGCAATTTATTTACAGGCAATTACTTTTAAGATATAATCCCATACTCTCTTTGTGGAAGAAATGCTTAATTTCTCCTCTGTGGTATGAATGGCAATCATATCGGGTCCGATGGAGACAGCATCCAGTCCGTCAATCTTACCTGCTAAAATGCCACACTCAAGTCCGGCATGAATTGCTTCTACGGTCGGCTCTTTTCCATACATTTCCTTGAAAATGCGGACCATATCATCCCGGAGTACAGAATCCCTGCGGTATTCCCACGCAGGATAATTACCGGTATTGGTGACTCTTCCACCAAACTCTTCTACCAGCGCAGCAATACGTTTCAAAAGATATTCTTTTGCGGTTCCCACTGCACTTCTTACGGCATACTGCAGAGTCAGCTTGTCTTTTTCCAGAGTCAGAACGCCAAGGTTTAAAGAAGTCTCTACCAGTCCCTTGATGTCATCACTCATGCGAAGAATTCCATTTGGAAGCAGGTTGATTAAAAGCACTGTTTTTCTTGCCGCAGCTTCTGTTAATACTTCCTTCTCACAGTTTTCTTCTACTGCTACGGATATCTGGATATCCGGGTCACTGGTGGAAAATTCATGGGTGATTTTCTCTGCAATTTCTTCTATTTTATGGACAAGCTGTGTGGCATCTTCCTGTACCATAAGCTCTGCTGCACTTTCTCTTGGAATGGCATTCTGCTTATTTCCGCCGGATAATGCTGCTATCTGATAATGATATTCATCTTTTAATTCCAAAAGAATTCTTCCCAATAAAATGTTGGAGTTGGCTCTTCCTTTGTCAATTTCCACGCCGGAATGTCCGCCCTTTAAGCCTGCCACATGAATAGAAACAAGATTTCCTGCGCTCTTTTCCCATTCCACCGGAAGTTCACATACGGTGCTACATCCACCGGCACAGCTTACCAGCATAATTCCTTCATTTTCAGAATCCAGGTTCAGAAGCTTCTTTGCTTTCAAGTGTGAAACGTCCAGTGCTACGGCACCTTCCATACCAACTTCTTCCGACACGGTACAGATAAATTCGATACGCGGATGCGCAATACTGTCAGAGTCCAAGATTGCCAGTGCATATGCAACTGCAATTCCATCGTCGCCGCCAAGGGTTGTTCCCTTTGCACTGATATAATCTCCGTTTACTTCCAGCGTCAGTCCGTCATTTTCAAAATCGATGGTGCTGCCCGGTTCTTTCTCACACACCATGTCCATATGTCCTTGAATCATCAGTGGTGCAACGTCTTCATAGCCCGGTGCTGCTTCTTTGATGATAATGACATTTTTTACTTCATCCTGATAATATTCTAAGTTCCGTTCCTTTGCGAAGTTTACCAGATAATTGCTGATTTTCTCCTCTTTATAGGATGGACGGGGAATATTGCTGATTTCTTCAAAATAATGAAATACCTCTTTTGGTTCTAAGCCTGCTAATGCGCTCATTATGATTCCTTCTTTCTTAATTTATTCTCATATACGATAAAATGGTTGTTATGCAGAATCTTGATATACTGGGACAGTCTCTCGTAAAGAGGTTCTGCCTTGTCACCGAATCTTTCTTTTACCAGTGTACCAATCTCATAGATGGTTTTCTTTCCATCCATCTGCTCCCACACGAAGCTGCCGAATTCATCCAGCTCGATATAGCTGTATTTCGGTTTCTTAAATAACACCTGTGCGATTTTGTTAAACACACCTTTGTTATGCATTTTTATTTCTATTTTGCCATCTTTGTTCTTATTACATTCAAATAATGTATTCGGACGTGGGATATAATCTAAATAATTGTCTTTTTTCTTTGCCATATTGCCTCCTGTTATCTTCGCTAGCAGTATAAAACATCTGCCGCCTTTTCGCAAGACGGCAGATGTAAGAACTACTTTATTCTGTTTTTAATTTTCTTTTTTCTTCTTTCCACGGATGAAAAGGATTAAAGTTACGGCAAGTAATGCAAAGAATACCAGTCCGCCAATGTTTCCTAAGCTGAAACCGAATATTGCAGATAAGTTAAATGCATCTGCAAAGGTCTCTCCCTTGAATGGAATGACTGCACAGACTGCAAGGAGAATTCCTACCAGTCCCTCTCCGGCAATCAGACCGGATGAGTAAAGTACTCCATTTTCCACTTTGCGTTTCTTCTCTTCTTCGGATTCACCCTTCTTCTTATCAAAGTATAAGCGGATTAATCCACCAACAATCATCGGTGTGCTTAAGTAAATCGGAAGGTAAAGACCTACTGCAAATGGCAATACCGGAATTCCAAGGATTTCTACTACTACTGCAATACCAACACCTGCAAATACCAGTACCCAAGGAAGGTTTCCGCCCATAACTCCTTCTACTACCATCTTCATCAAGGTTGCCTGCGGCGCAGGAATTGCTGAGGAACCGTAGCTCCATGCTGCATTTAACAGATATAATACTCCACCGATTGCAATAGCAGATGCTGCTACACCGATGATTTCACCAACCTGCTGTTTCCAAGGTGTTGCTCCTACCAGATAACCGGTCTTTAAATCCTGCGATGTATCTCCGGCGATTGCTGCGATGATACAGATGACAGAACCGATTGCAATAGAAGCTACCATTCCAGTCATTCCGATGGTTCCGGTTGCTTTTAAAATCATCGTTGTGATAAGCAGTGTTGCAATTGCCATTCCGGATACCGGGTTATTGGAACTTCCTACAATACCAACCATTCTGGATGATACGGTTGCAAAGAAGAATCCGAAGATTACGATAATAATTGCTCCAAGAAGGCTTACCGGAACTGCCGGAACCAGCCACATAATAATAGCCATGATTCCAATCGTAAGAATTACGATATTCATTGGAATATCTTTATTGAGGCGGCTGTTGTCACCATTTCCTTTACTTCCATAGCTCTTTAATGCCTGACGGAAGGTCTTTGCGATAAGTGGCAGATTCTTTACCAGGCTGATGATTCCGCCTGCTGCAACTGCTCCTGCTCCAATGTAACGGATATAGCTTGACCAGATTCCTGATGCGCCAAGTTCAGATACCGGAACGCTTGCCGGGAAAATGGTAAGGTCTGCACCAAAGAGTGCGATTAACGGCATCAGTACGAACCAGCCGATTACTCCACCCGCAAAAATGTAGGAAGATACTCTGGCTCCACAGATATAACCAACTCCAAGAAGTGCCGGAAGTACATCCATTCCGACTCCGGAACCCTTGTAAGATTTGATTTCATAAGTCACTTCACTCGGGAATACTTTCAAACCATCCGTGATGAATTTGTATGCTGCTGCAATTCCCAGACCGGCAAATACGGTACTTGCTTTTGCTCCGCCTTCTTCTCCGGCTACCAGTACTTCTGCACAGGCTTTTCCTTCCGGATAAGGAAGCTTTCCATGCTCCTGTACGATTAATGCACTACGAAGTGGAATCATGAACATAACTCCGATGACACCACCGATTAATGCAATCAATGCGATTTCCACTAAAGATGGCATGCTTGTACCACCTTCCTCTGCCCACATGAACAGAGCCGGGAGTGTAAAGATTGCTCCTGCTGCAAGAGACTCTCCGGCAGAACCGATGGTCTGTACCATGTTATTCTCCAGAATGGAGTCCCTTCTTAAAATTACGCGGATAATTCCCATGGAAATTACCGCTGCCGGTATGGATGCCGACACTGTCATTCCTACTCTAAGTCCTAAGTATGCGTTTGCCCCACCGAAAACTACGGCAAGCAGAATACCCAGAATAATAGAGACTGGCGTAAGTTCCGGCAAAACTTTGTCTGCCGGAATATACGGCTTGAACTCTTTTTCATTATTCATTTGTCTAATCCTCCTAGTTATGGTCACTATAACCAATATAAATATTATTATACGGGCATTTTCCAAGTCTGTCAATGAAATCTGCTTGCATCCGGCAGGAAAATATTGTATGATATATGTGCTATTGTGCAAAACACTTTACCACACGAATCCAACAAAGTGTATGCACTCTTTTTTATCTGGAGATGTATCGAAGTGGTCATAACGGGGCGCACTCGAAATGCGTTAGCCCTCCGGGGCACGCGGGTTCGAATCCCGCCATCTCCGTTTCATAAAAAGTGCCGGTGGAATATTCCATCGGCACTTTTTATACACTCCGGCACCTGTGTCCGGTATTATTTTTATTCCGGCAAATCCGGTATCAGTTCTACATAAATCTGGTCAAAGTTTTTCTTTAATTCTTCCCGGATTCCATTTCTGATTCTGGTGAGGGACTGCATTGTAATAATATCGTTGGGGCTGTCTATGTATATTTCCACCCAGGTTTTTCGTCCGGTCTGGATGACATCCAAAAATTCTATCGTATAGGAACAGGTCTGCATATATTGTTCTGCAATGGAACGTATCTGGTCCATCACTTCCTGCTCCGGTGCAAAGAGCACCAGCTCCCTGAGTCCATGCAATATCATTTTCACCGGTTCTACAATTAGGATTAATGCCATCACAATTGCTACTACCGGGTCTATGTACGGTGCCAGCCATTCGCACGGTGTCTTCTGCAGAAGGAACTGTCCGAAGAATGCGGCGAATACGCCAAAGCTGCTGACTACATCTAATTTCCAGTTATACATTTCTGCTTTTACTACCACAGATGCATATCGTTTACTGAAATAATGAAGCAGGAAATAGATGATAAGACAGCCGGCAAACACACCAAACTCAAAGCCTGCAAGCTGGCTGGCATTTACCATATGTCCGCCATGCAGGATGCTCTGCACACTGTCGATTAAAAGCTGGATGGTAACTACTAAAAGTACACTGTACTTGATTACCAGAAATAAAGATTCCACCTGGGAAAATCCATACGGTCTGCGTTCTGTTACCGGCCGG